>Ga0209164_1000518_pt1 | contig 87927 bp, 80 predicted proteins | sample MTBNYHSulfiMetaG_FD_187458 | JGI IMG/M metagenome (GOLD analysis project Ga0209164, IMG submission 187458) | Enrichment culture microbial communities from rom New York Harbor, USA that are MTBE-degrading - MTBE-NYH (New York Harbor Sulfidogenic)... | ecosystem: Environmental > Aquatic > Marine >... | reverse complement strand
AACGAAGAAACAAGTGAAAAATCATGCTTCCACTCATCTTTTTAAGGAACCTTTTTGACCCGCAGCCTATGTTTCGGATATCCTCTCTTCACGGTATGTGGCACGGCAAGTCCGACAGGCTGCTAGGATGAGGAAATGCCGTTGTTCGAGGAGGCGTTACGATGAAGGAAGGGAAGGAAGAAGACATGAGAATCGACTCCCTCGGCCCACTTTGCTCTCCACGGTGATGGTTCCTCCCAGCCGATCCAGAATTTCTTTGACGATGGCAAGTCCCAGCCCTGTCCCTTCTTCTACCAGGGCCTTTGCGGATTCTGTGCGAAAGAACTCTGTGAACAGTTTCGGAATTTCTTCTTCCGATAAACCAATTCCCGTATCTGTCACTTCAAAAAGGATCCGATTTTCGTTTTCTTTTGAAAGAAGGACTTCCACTTTACCGCCTGGCGGCGTGTACTTGACGGCGTTGGAGAGCAGGTTGGTGAAAAGCTCATCGATGATTTTCTCATTGGCCAGTACCCTGGGAATGTCCTCCTGGATCCGGAAATTGATTTCGACTCCTTTTTCGGTAGCCCTGGTTTGATAGAAGTCAGCCAGTTGATGCATGATTTTTGTCAGGTCAACAGGATAAAGGACGGGCCTGGCACTTTCACTTTTCTTTTCCCCCAATTTCAACAGATCGTTGATGAGCTCCCCCAGGATTTTTATTCTTTTCACACATTTTTCAATGATGTCCTTTTGATTTTCGCTGATGGGTCCGAAATAGCCGTCGATAAGGGGTTTGAGCATACTGTAAATGGTGTTGAGGGGAGAACGAAGTTGATGAGAGGCCTTCATCATGAACCAGAATTTGGTTAGGGCGCTTCTCAGATTTTCTATGGCGATGGCTGCCAGGTCTGTCATGAGGGAAAAAAACTCAATATCCTTTTCTTCGAAGTAAAAGGACTCGTTGCTGTAAACGCAAAATACCCCGAAGATCCTTTTCTCCACCCGCAGGGGGAGGCAAATCATCGAGGCGATACCCTCTTTTCTTACATCCTCCGGATACTGGAAGTAGTCCTTTTCATCGATTTTACCGATGCTGTAAAAAGAGCCTTCAATGATCCTTCGATTGATGGGGCTTTTTTCAATTTGGATGCTTCCCTTGGCGATGTAGTCTTCGCTCAGACCATAAGTGGAAGCGAACTTCAGTGTTTTCGTGTCTTCATCCAGGAGTTTGATGGAACATCCCCTGACGCCCATGATCCGGGTGGCGTTCCTCGTGGCTGTGTCCATGAGCGTTTGAAGGTCGGAGCACAATCCCATTTCCTTGGCCATTTCGTACAACGCCGTCAGTTTGGCGTTGCTCATATCGAGTTCTCTTGAGATCTTGAGGAGTTCTCTTCCCTTGGTTCTCAGGCTGAGCTTGATGGTGGTCACAAGAAAGGCCGTGATCATAATGGTGGCAGCAAAAATAAGGTAGCGTCCCCATATCTGAAAAAACTCCGCGCCGTAATCGAATGTGGGGCTTTGAAATAGGATGAACGGGGTTTCCAATGTTCCTGCATTCTGAAACATGACGAAGCATCCCGTGGCCAGAAGAACCAGGACTCCGTATACGAAACAGCTAACGGGAGTGAGCAAAATGCCCGCCAGGATGATGTGAAAGATGACGAAAAGAAGGAGAGGGCTGTAGATCCCGCCGGTGAAGTAGATCATGATAAAAAGGGCAAGAAGATCCACCCCGATCTGGGCGTGGGCAAAAACGGCGAAAGGCTCAACCTCTTGAGGCTTAAAGAAGATCAGCCTCCGGTAGAGGATCAGAAAAATCACATTGTAGAGGGCTATAAACAGCAATACAAAGCTTATGGGGATGACGGGAAATTTTGGTTCCAAAAAGTGAAGGATCCAGCTTGTGACGAGACCGGCCCCGACTACTGCCCATCGAAGATGAATAAACCAATAGACCCTTTCGATCATTTCCCGCCGGAAAAACAACTGCTGTTTTATCAGGTCATGCCCGAGTGGCATTTGCGGGTCTCCTTCCACACTCAAGAAGGATAGAACCTTGATGCGCTGTGGCTCAAAGGCCCAAGTCGGCTTATCTGTTGGCGTGCAGGGATTCCTTTTGGCCGATGCCGAGCTTCCGGTCGGGGCATTTCAATCAGTTGCCCGGCCTGGAAGACGGCCTCCTCTCTATTCACCCCTTCGGTGGAGCGGTCTCCCACCGAGACAAAGAAAATGCGTCCCTCTTTACCTCGGGGAACCCGCCGGGAACCGATCACGCGGGTCATGAGCGCTTTCTTGCCCTTCCGGTGCTCCCGGCCCCCGGTGCGATGCGGGAATCCGTAACTTTCTGAAGCAAAGAAGGCCTCCCGCCAGTTACCTGCGAAAAGCCCTTATTCTTCCCTGAAAAAACGCCCATGGGATCACCCCATGATGGCTAACTCCTCCCACGACGGGGTGGGGCTGGGAACTGAAGGGCCGGAATGAGGAAAGCCTCCGCCACGCATGGGAGTAAAGGCATCACTACCCTCATGAAATGATGACGGCCTCTTAAAGCTTATCCTTTTCCCTGAGGATATTTTCAATGGCGGACAGCAATTCGTCAGGGTCTATCGGCTTTTCAAAGAACTGTGTCACAGGCCAACCCTCCCCCATGATGTGCTGGAATTTCTCGGGTCCTTGTTCGGCCATTTTTTGGGGGAAGGAAGTCAGCATCAGTATGGGGATTTTCTTGTACTCAGGCTTGTTTTGCAGCTTATAGGCCATATCGAAACCTTCAGTATCTGTGGACATCATCACGTCCAGGACGATAAGGTCGGGAATTTTCTCTTCAATCTTGCCGTATCCCTCTTTGCCATTGTACGCTGTTCGCACACTGTACTGTTTGCTTTCCAGAACGACGCGAACGGTGTTCACCAGATCCCTGTCGTCATCAATGATGAGAATGTCTGCCCCGTTACTCATTTTCCACTCCTTACTTATAATGTAGTGGCTCTTTGAAACCCATTGCCGTCTTTTCATCTCTTTCGTGAGGACTCTCCACCCCTAGGCGTTGTTCGCTCGGCCGATAGAACTGCCGGCAAAAACGCCGTACACCCCTTCAGGTGAAGCGTCGAGATTTTTGCAAAACCCGAAATCCGGAGATACGATAGCTTCCTATTTATTCATTAGGAAGTCTCGGGTTGTCAATCCATTCCCTTGTAACAAAATCAATGAGTTCCGAAATCACCTTCTTGGCCCCTTTGGCGCCCTCCGGACTCAGTCCATGCCCGAACCCGAAATCATAGCCCTGAACAGAGATCAGACGCATCCCGGGCGAGCGGTGGTAAACCGACTCCAAAAGTCCCAACAGGAAGCCCGGCTTGACGTGATGCGTCAAATAGGGTAGCTCCTTCAAATCGGCGCATACCCGCGACCAGCTTCTTCCACCTTTCAAAGGGGTTACACTGGCGTCCACCAGCAAGACCTCCCGGGCATCCTTGAGTTCCTCCGCCAACTCCGGACCGAGCTGATGGAGGGTCCTGAGTTTGACCTTTCTTTGGTGCTTGAGAACCTTCTTGAGTTCATGGATCACATGAAACCCGATGCCGTCGTCACGGCGTTGAGGGTTCCCATAGCCTATGATCCAGTAATCAAAAGGTTCGCCCTCCCACGATGCCACGTTTCAGTCTCTTTGCAGTTCTCTGAGCAATTGACCTTCCGGAGCGTATATCTGAATCTTCAACGCCATCTGGCCAAGAGCATGGGTGGAGCACGAAAGACATGGATCATAGCATCGGATTGCCCCCTCCACCCGGTTCAAAAGACCTTCTTTGACCTCCCCGTTGTGGATGTACTCTTTGGCCACCAAATCCACCGAGCGATTCATGGCCACGTTGTTATGGCCGGTGGCCACGATGAGATTCGCCTTTTGCATGGCCCCGTGTTTATCCACCCAGTAATGATGGATCAGGGTTCCCCGTGGCGCTTCGATCACCCCCACGCCCTCTTCATTTGCAGGATCCGCCGTAATCCGGATGTCCCTGCCGCATATCCGCTCATCCTTCAGGATCTCCTCAGCCCTCTCCAGGCAGTTGAGCGTCTCAATGAGCCGCGTGTAATGATAGAGGAGAGTGCAGCCTCGCAGCCCGTCCCGGGTCATCTCCTGGAACGTTTGAAACTCTTTATTCGCCCTGGGGGTGCTCATCCTGTCGGCTGCATTGAGCCTTCCCAGAGGCCCCACGCGGTAGGCTCCCTCAGGATACCCCTGGCCCTTAAAGAACGGAAACTTCAGGTAAGACCATGGCTCCACGTGCTCCCCAATATGATCCAGATACGCGCTCGGGTCGAATTCCGCAAGCAAGTGCTTTTCTGCATCCACGATTCTCAATTTGCCGTCGTACATGTTGGGGCTTCCGTTTTCATCCACCAACCCCGCATAGTTTGACGCAAAGTTCGCGAACCGCTTGACCTCTTCCAGGTTCTTTTCACTCCATTGCCTGATGAGGTCAATCCCTGCCTGACAGGTCCCGTAAGCTTCCTCGAATTCCTTCAACAGCGCGTCGCGATTTTCTGGAGAAAGGCCGTTGGTCACCCCTCCGGATACGGCAAATGCGGGATGTATCTTTTTACCCCCCAGGGCCTTGATGATCTCCTGGCCGAATTTTCTCAGTCGAATGCCTTTTTTGGCCAGTTCGGGAAATTCTCCGATGACCCCGACCACGTTGCGTTTTGCCGGGTCCGCATCCCAGCCCAAAAGCAGGTCCGGGCTTGCCAGGTGGAAGAAGTGAAGCGCATGGGACTGAATGAACTGGCCCATATGCTCCAGCTCTCTCAAGAGCTTTGCGGTTTGAGGAATCTCACGCCCTAAAATGGCATCACATGCCTTGGCCGATGCCAGCTGGTGGCTCACAGGGCAAATGCCGCAGATCCTCTGGGTGATGATGGGCATCTCTTCATAGGGCCTTCCCACGCAGAATCTTTCGTATCCCCGGAATTGGGTCACATGGAACCGGGCATCCATCACTTCACCGTTCCCATCCAGATGGATGGTCACTTTTCCATGACCTTCCAGGCGGGTGATGGGATTAATGGTAATTTTTCGTGTGCTGTTCATCACGTCATCTCCTCAGTCAAAATGAATCATCTCTGTGGGAAGCACAGGCAGCCGCCCCTCTAAGATTTCTGTGAGGCTGTAAGCAATGGCTTCCGGGGAAGGGGGACACCCGGGCACATAGACATCCACGTGGACCATTTCATTGACCGGGTAAACCTTATCCAGCAATGGGGGAAGTTCCTCGTGGATAGGCAAGACCCCCTCAACGGTGCTCTCTGTTTCGATGTAACCCCTTCTGAGAACTTCCTCCTTCGGGATCCAGTTTCGCAGGGTGTTGATCCCGCCGAACACGGCACAATCCCCCCAGGCTACCAGAATCTTGCAACTCTCCCTGAGTTTGTGGGCAATCTCCAACTGCTCCTCATTGCCGATCCCCCCTTCGATAATGCCCACATCCACCTCGGGGAACTCAAAATCCTTAAAATCCGTAATGGGGGTAACGGTCACATCCACCTTGGAAAGGACATCCAGCAGATCCTCGTCCAGGTCGAGAAAAGACATATGACAGCCTGAGCATCCTTCCAGCCACACTGTCGCAACTTTGGGCTTTCCCATGGAACAACCTCCATTAGTTTGGAAGACAAAATCTATCCGCGCACGGAGCTTTTCAGCTCCCTGTTTCTTGGATTTACCATTTAACCTTACTCGATAACTCATCCCAGCCTTTGAACTTGGGGCGGTACCCAATTCCGTCCGATAAGGCCCACAGGGTCTGCCACCCTTCCTTCACCCCTTCGGGTCCGGAAAGGATTTTTCTCTTGTAAGCGGTCTCGTTTCCATCCAATGACGCAAAGGTTCCATCCTGTTCCGTCCAGGCAGGTTTCGGAATCAGGAGCTGGGCCCCGTCCGCCGGCATATGGGGAAAGTAGGGAGTGATCACGGCAACAAAATCCATCCCTTTCACTTCCCCCAGAACGGGAGCCTTCAAGGGATCCTCACCGTTTAACAGAATAAGACCCCCTCTCCATTGGGCTTTCTCGGGTGGGCCGTTATCTGACGGAATCCCCAGCTTCCAGGCTCCGGCGCTGTTGCCATAAGGCTTTAGCACAATCACCCTCGATGTGTTTTCGGGAAGAAGGCCTCTCAAAAGGGCAAGCTTGAACGTGTCCTTCAGCGCAGAGCCGTCTTTGAGCCCGATGAGCTGCTCTCCCACGATGATCAGGGGATTCTCAGAGGTCACGAAAGCCTCCACCACCTCGTGAAAAATCTTCTCCGCATCCCCGTCCAAACCGATCCTCCCCATCATTTTCGGGATATCCACACGGGTCGGGGCAGCGCCCGGATTCCCCAGACGTGCGGCCGCCTCACCGAGGAGGCCCTGAATCAGAAATGGCTGAGCAGCGTCTTTTACGGGAAGGTAGGCAGAGATGAAAGGGTAGACGGATTCCGTCTCTCCGACAATGGCCGCCTTGGTTCCTCTCTCCTTCATGCTTTTTCGGATCAACAGCGAGGCAAGGGGGTGGCTTTTTCGTGGCTCCGCACCGATGATCAGGACGAAATCCGAATCGGGAATCCACTTCCAGCTTGCCTCTTTGAGCTCTTCTCCGATCCCTTTCCAGGCCCCGGTCACCGTTCTGAAATGCCGGCCGTCAAGGGTATCCACATATCCGGCCCCAAACCCCTCAACCAGCAGATCCCTGAAAAAGGCAAGCTCCTCATTGCTCACAGCGCTGGAGGTCAGCCCGAAAAGAGCGCCTGCCCCGGCCTTCTCCCGGATGGATGTCAGTCTCTCTGAGGCCATTTTGACGGCCTCCTCCCAGCCCGCCGCTGCCCAATCCCCGTTTTTTTCCAGGATCATGGGACGCTCCAGACGTTTTCCCCCGCTCTTAAAAACCTCGAATCTTCCCTTGTGACACAATTGACCACGATCCGGCCTGCCATCGCTTCCGGTGAGTTCCCCCTCCACTTTGAGAAGGGTATTTTCCCCCACGAAAGAGACGGTGGGGCAGAGAAGTCCGCACTGGGGACAAAACGAAGGGATCGTTTCCCGCTCCTTCGCATGCCCCTTCACCGCATGATGGGTCCTGTAACGGTTATACAAGGCTCCTGTGGGGCAAACCTGCATGCATACACCGCACTCAGCGCATGTGGAGCTCTCGCGGGGCTCGTTCAGATCGAAACCCACAAGGGCCTGGGGTCCTCGATTCTGGAAATTGAGCACGTGGGCCCCTGCGATCTCCTGGCATGCGCGGATGCACCGACCGCAAAGGATACAGCGGTTATGATCCAGAACCATATATTCGTTGGTCACATCCACAGGAAATTCGTTGAAGGAGAAGGAAACCGTCAGATGGTCCATTTGCAGTTCATAGGCCAGATTCTGCAGCTCACAATCTCCGCTCTGAGGACAGAACATGCAGTTATGGTTCCTCTCTGCAAAGAGAAACTCCAGAATCGTCCTCCGGCTCTCGATGATCTTCTCGTTGGAGGTGACCACGTTCATGCCCGCCCTGACCGGCGTAACGCAGCTGGCAGCGAGCCGGGGAGAGCCATCCACTTCAACCACACAGATGCGACAACCCCCCCAGTTGGACAGGGCGGGGTGGTGGCAAAGGGTCGGGATGTGGATGCCGTTCTCCTTGGCCGCCTCCAGGATGGTCATCCCCTCCTCCGCAAGAACCTCCTTACCGTCGATCGTCAAACTCAACTTTCCATTCGTTCCCATATCCTATCTCTCTCCATATCTCTTTTCTCACGAAGTGAGCGCAAGATGGGGCACTTCGTGGTTATTCGGCCTCGATATCACAACGGAGGCATCTTCCCGCTTCCCTCAGGGCCTCCTCATATGTGAAACCCAACTCCACTTCACGGAAATCTTTGACTCTTTCACCACAATCCGATTCCAGCTGGCAGACCCGGGGGATTTCCCGGACCTCTTCTTCGAGAATCATCGGAATGTCGATTTTCTCATCGACCGGGACATAAGGGGCCTCCCCGTTTTTCTCACGGATGGCCTGGTCGATTTCCTCGGCGGCGCGATGTCCTGCCGCAATGGCACCCACCACCGTATCGGGCCCGGTGACCACATCCCCGCCTGCAAAGACCATGGGAGAAGTGGTGGCGGTCTTTTTCCCTTTTTGGATGGCGATGAGGCCCCTTCTGGTGAGCTCCACACCGGCATCCTCCATATCAAAGGAAAATACCGGCTCCTGGCCGATCGCCAGAATGACCTGGTCCACGTCCAGGGAAAACTCATCCCCCAGCCTGGGCACGGGTTTCTTCCTGCCGCTTTCATCGAATTCCCCCAGGGTCATTCTCTGGCAGAGGATGCTCTGCAGGCGTCCATTGCTGCCAACGAACCTCAGGGGAGTCGCAAGGAATTCCATCCGAATCCCTTCTTCTTCAGCCGCCTGGATCTCCTCATCCTGAGCGGGCATGTCCTCCTTCAGCCTGCGATAGAGGATGGTCACCTCCTTTGCTCCCAACCTTCGAGCACAACGGGAGGAATCGACGGCGGAATTGCCACCCCCGATGACGGCAACCCGCTCGCCTACGGCCGGCGTTTTTCCCAGATTGAGTTCCCTCAGGAACTCCACGGCACCCGTCACCCCTTCCAGATCCTCTCCTTCTACGCGAGCCCCGGCGCTTCGCTGGGCTCCGATGGCGACGTAGGCGGCGTCATAGGTGTTCTGGATTTCCTTCCATGGGACGTCACTGCCGACCCGGGTGTTGCCTCTGAACTCCACCCCGAGATTGAAGATGTCTTCAATCTCCTGTTTGAGAACTTCCCGGGGCAAACGGTAGGCGGGGATTCCCCAGCGGAGCATGCCTCCGGCCTCGTGGTACTCGTCGAACACGGTCACCGCATACCCCCTCAACGCCAAATCCCTTGCTGCGGTCAATCCCGATGGACCGCCACCGATGACGGCGATCTTTTCCTTTCGCGTGACGGGTTGTCTTTCCACCGGGGGACGGGAGGCATTGTCCGTGATGAAACGCTTCAGGGTCTTGATGCCCACGGCCTCGTCCAGGGTGGCTCGTCTGCACTTGGTTTCACACTTGTGATCGCAGACCCTGCCGCATGTGGATGGGAGAGGGTTGGTCTTCAAGAGCACCCGGTAGGCATCCTCCAGTCGGTTCGCTTTGATCAAGGCAAGATAGCTCGGGATATCCATTTCTATGGGACACGCGTGCATGCACGGGGTTTTGAAGAAGGCCGGACAGACAACGGCCGGACAACGGCCCTCTCGAATGTGGGCTTCGTACTCTTCCCTGAAGTAGCGGAGGGTGGAAAGCACGGGGTTTGGAGCCGTCTGGCCGAGGCCGCACAGGGCCGTGTTCTTGATGATATCGGCCCATTTTTCCAGCTTCTCGATATCCCCCTCCTTTCCTTTCCCCTCGCATATCCTTGTGAGGATCTCCAGCATCTTCTGGGTTCCGACCCGACAGGGGGTGCACTTTCCACAGGATTCGTCCTTGCAGAAATCCATGAAAAATCTTGCCACGTCCACCACACACTTGTCTTCATCCATCACGATCATGCCGCCCGATCCGACGATGGCACCGAGCTGGCTGATGGATTCATAATCAACGGGGGTATTGAGGTGTGTCACCGGCACACAGCCCCCGGAAGGCCCCCCTAACTGAACGGCCTTGAACTTTTTCCCGCTCTGGATCCCCCCACCGATATCGAAAATGATGGTCCCCAGGGAGATGCCCATGGGCACCTCCACCAGGCCCACGTTCCTCACATCTCCCGTGAGGGCAAAGACTTTTGTCCCCTTGCTCCGAAGGGTCCCCATGCCAGCATACCATTTTCCCCCTTTCACGATGATCTGAGGGATATTGGCCAGGGTTTCCACGTTGTTCAAAATGGTAGGCTTTTTCCACAGACCCTGAATGGCGGGAAAAGGTGGCCGGGGACGGGGCATTCCCCGTTTCCCTTCAATAGAGGTCATCAGCGCCGTTTCTTCTCCGCATACAAAGGCCCCGGCGCCCCTGTACACCTCAACATCGAAGTCAAAGCCCGATCCCAGGATGTCTTTCCCCAACAGGCCGTGATTTCTCGCCTTCTCAATGGCCAGATTCAGCATTTTGACGGCCAGGGGGTATTCGGCCCGGCAGTAGATGTACCCTTGGCGGGATCCGATGGCCTTAGCCGCAATGATCATGCCCTCCAAAACCGCATGGGGATCCGATTCCAAGACGCAGCGATCCATGAAAGCGCCCGGGTCCCCTTCATCGGCATTACACAGGACATATTTGATTTCCCCCCTTGATTTGGAGGCGAAATCCCATTTCATGCCCGTGGGAAAACCGGCTCCTCCCCGGCCTCTTATCCCTGATACCCTCACCTCCTTGATGATTTCATCCGAGCTCATCTGAAACAGCGCCTTTGCAGCACCGAAATAACCGTCCCGTCCGATGTATTCCTCAATGCGCTCGGCCTGAATCAGCCCGCGGTTCCTCATCACCACAGGCTCCTGCATGCCGAAGAAAGGGATCTGGCGAATGTGGGAAGTATGGTCCATCACAGGGGCCGGAGGGCCATCGAACTCCATCTCTTTTTGCTCCCAGCCCCGGGCGTAGACCCATTCCGGATTGATCTCTCCTTTCAGCACATGGCCCTGAAAGATCTGTCGCATTTTTTCCTGATCCACCTCCGCATATCTGACCGGTTCTTCCCCCGCCTTCTCTATGGTGATCAAGGGTTCTCGATTACAGATTCCGGCGCAGCCCGAGGTGGTGACGATGATGTCCTTCCGCCCACAGGCGTCCCTTTCTTCATTGAGCGCCTGGAAAACTTTGTCCGCACCCGATGAGATCCCGCAGGTCCCCATGTGCACGGTGATTCGAACATTGTTTTTTCCGGTCTCCAGAACGGAAGATCTCAGTACTTCTCCCTTAATCCTGTATAAGTCCTCTACCTTGAGTTTCGGCATAGGTGTGCTCCTTCGCTATTCATATCTTTCCAAGATCCCGGCTATCTTGGAAGTTTTCATCTGCCGGCAGGTGTCCTCATCCACCACCATGACGGGCGCCAGTCCGCACGCCCCAAGACACCTGACCGTTTCCAGCGAGAACCGCCTGTCCGGGGTCGTCTCCCCCGGTTTCACCCTCAGGGTCTCCTGGAGCTTGTCCAGGATCTTCTTTCCCCCTCTCACATAACAGGCCGTTCCAAGACAGCACCGGATCGTGTGCCTTCCCTTTGGAACCATGGTAAAAAAAGAATAAAAGGTCACCACCCCATAGACTTCGCTAAAGGGTATTTTGAGCCCCAGGGCAACCCTTCTTTGTATCGACTTGGGAAGATACCCGATGGTCTCCTGAACCTCCTCCAGAACAGGAATGAGTGAACCCGGTTTGGAATTGTACCGTTCGATGATTCTGTCCACTTCAACCAGTTCCTCCGGGGCGAATTCCTGGCCTTTCAGCTCCACCATATCCATTCGTCTTTGCTCTAACACAGGGTGTTCCTCCTTGCTTTTCATTTTCCAATACTGCGGGCATTCTCTCTCGGTGCAACGAATGTTCCAAAGGCAGGTCTAAAAAGAGGGGGGCAGTAAGCTCCCGAAAATCATTGGGATTTTGACGAGAAGGGCATGCACGGGGACCGCTCAGAAGAAGAGAGTTGAAAAGAGGCTTTTACAACCTGTAAAGAAAGCCGACATCTCCAATGCCCGAAAATGAATAAGGTTCGGGAAACATGGAACAAGGGGAGCCTGCCGAGAGCCTTTCAGAAAGCATAAGTTCTCTGCAGGGTCCGGAGAAATTTAGCCCTGTATTGGATAGGTTTTGAACCGCAGAATATGGAATAAAGAATGATGAATGTCGAAGGAGACCAAAGAAAGGATGAAACTTCGTGATTCGAAATTCGTTGTTCGACATTCGCTATTCGTTCACTTCATCGATACCGTTTATTGGGTTGCGGCCGAAGGCCTGCATTGGAGCAAGGAGCGGTGAATCAATTCAAAACGAAGGCTCTGCCTCCCTCCCACTAAAAGGCTGCGAAGCTCTCCCCTTGCTTGTCAAACCAGTGTTCGATCAGGAAATGGGCTACGGACACCTTCGGGGGGAGCCGAAGGGTTCCGGCATCCTGTTCCCTCTTGATATCCTCCCGGGAAAACCAGCGAACGTCCTCAAGTTCGTCCCTGTTCATAAAGATGTCCTCGTTTTCCGCCTCCGCGATGAACCCCAGCATGATGGAACAGGGGAAAGGCCATGGCTGGGACGAATGGTAATAGACCCTCCTCACCCGGATGCCGGTTTCTTCCATCACCTCGCGCACAACGGCTTCCTCCAGCGTTTCCCCCGGTTCCACGAAGCCGGCAAGTGTGGAGTAGAAACCCTTTGCCCAGGAGGACTGCCTGGCCAGCAAACAATGTTCCTTCTTGGCGACCAGGACGATGATCGCCGGATCGGTTCGAGGGAAATGTTGTTGTGCACATTGGGGATTTGTGCAAACTCGCAGATGTCCCCCCTCCGCGCTCTTCGTTTGGCAGCCACAGTCGCCACAAAACCGGTGGCGTTGGTGCCAGTAGGCCATGGCCCGTGCGTAGGCGAGCAGCGCACCCTCACGGCGGTGAAGAAGCAAGCCTACCCCCCGCAGGTCTTTGAACTCACCGAGTTTACCCAGAGCGGTAGCAAGAGAAGAGGCGTCCGCGGAAAGGCCGACTCCGAAATAGACCTTGCCGTCCTCTTCACCCAGAAAGCTGATTGATTCCGCTTTTTCAACAAATTCAGCGGCATGGGAAGCTTCCAGAAGTATTGGGCGGGGCGTCTCTCCCAGCTTTACAAGGTTTTTTGCCTCCCAGACGGGAATGAAAAATGAGCTGGGATCCTTCAGCCGCTCAGAGAGCCATTTTTCATCGGTGCGCCGGCCGCTGACCCGGTCGATGGCGTACCCCGCGAAGCAGTTCAGTTTGGACAATTGATAGTGATCCATGCGACCCTCCCTCTTTGCCGTCCCCGGTTCGGCTCAACCGGTGCGTGATCCTGTGTCCACACAGCCTTCCACATCTCTCTGCAAACGGAAAAGGCCGATCCGTGGACCGCTGCGGTTTGCAGCATACTTGTTCCGTAAAAATTAGACAACCCATTCATACAGATCCTGCCGGCGGTGTCCATCCAGAAACACAAATGGACACTCGCGCAGCTTCCGGACCAGGGATGCCCAATTTTTCGCGAGATCAGCTCCAAGATCCCCCCTGTTTCTTAAAGGTTTTGACTTGCCCCATCCACTTGGTGCATAGTGATGAATATCCTCATTTCAATCTATGGATGCTTCCTGCTTCGGAGAAGAGGCGCGGGCTGGAAGGGAAGGAGAAGAAAAGTGGAATCATCGATTCAGAAGGATCAATGGGTCTGGGTGGTGGTGCAGGATTCAGGCGGGAAGGAGCAGTTCCTGGGAGAGCACGACGAGGAAAGGAACGAAGCCTTTATTCCCGCCTTTCTCGAAAAGGAAGAAGCCCTTCAGGGTCTCAAACTCTTGCCTCGCAGCCAGGAGCACAAATGCGAGGTTCAGGCCATCCAGTTGGATGACCTTGCACAGAGGGCCGGAGAAAGCGGCTTCATGGTTTGGATTTTGAGCGGAACGGGTCAGGTGCTGGAAAGAGTCAAGCCATGACGGATTTCCACGGGGTCTCACGTTTTCTTCAAAAGCCGGATGGCGTGGCTCGTGCGCAGGGCCTTCCAAAACTCTTCCACAAGAACCGCGAAGGCTTCATCCGCCGTGAGATTTGGCTTGCCGGCTGCAATGCGACAGGACTCAATCAGCGCCCTGTTACCCGTTGAGAAGCCCAACGCGTCTCTAATGAAGCTCCCCAGTGTGAGATGGATCAGATGGAAATCCTTTCTTTTCAGGTTGGCAACAAAAACCCTGTCCTTGAGGGGGAGCTCTGCGTTTAGCCTTTCAATGGCTTCATCCACCGTTTTTGGGAAACCTAAATCGATCATGACCGCAAAGGGGCGAAGAATGGGTAAGGGGCGAGCCGTGCCAAGAAATGACATGGCTCGCGGTCGTCCCTTCAAAGGGATCAGCTTCCGATGAGAGCATCAGAGTTCGTGGCGGGTCCTAGGATTTGAATCGGAAGAGGTGTTTGATCGCTTCCCAGCCCATCTTGCGGCGAAGCATTCCGAGCTGATCCTGAAGCGGGATCTGTCTGGGGCACACGTCCTCGCAACCCAGCAATCCCATACAGCCGAAAATCCCCTCGTCCGTGCCGATGACTTCGAAATACTCCCTTCCGCTTCGTTCATCCCTGGGGTCCATCATGAACCGGGCAATGCGGTTCATGGCCACCGCCCCCAGGAAATCTTCCCGCATGTTGGCCGTGCCGCATCCCGCAACGCAACATCCGCATTCCACGCACCGCTCCAGCTCATAGATTTCTTCGGCCAGGTCGTTGTCCATCCTGTCTTCCGGGCCGTTGGGGTCGAACTCTTTGTTTGTGTGAATCCAGGATTCAACCTTTTCGTTCATCGCCCTGAACCACGTGCCCGTATCCACGGACAGGTCCCCGATCAATTTAAAAATCGGCAGAGGCATCAGCGTGATCTGGTCCGGCAGTTCTTTGGTCAGGGTTTTACAGGCCAAACCCGGTCTTCCGTTGATCATCATTCCACAGGAGCCGCAGATCCCGGCACGGCAGCAGAAATCAAACTGGAGGGAAGGGTCTTTCTCTTCCCGGATTTGGTTCAAGGCGATAAAAAGGGTCATGCTCTCTGTTTCTTCCAGGCTGAAACTGTCCATGTGAGGTTTTGAGTCCGGATCCTGGGGATTGTACCGGAATATATTGAAAACGAGTTTTCTGCCCATCTCAGTCTCCTATGGCTTCGATCTTCGGTTTTTCATCTCGCCCGATGATTTCCCCATCACAGTTAATGATTTTACACACCCCGTATCCCCGGTCGCCGGGAGGAATCTCCATCACCTGTGAAAAAGCTTCATAGTTGAGCGTCGGAAGATCATCCCCCTCCTTCCAGGTGGCCAGGGTTCTCTTGAGCCAATCCCTGTCGTTTCTGTACTCATAGTCCTCACGGGCATGGCACCCTCGGCTCTCGGTGCGCTGCAAAGCGCCGTAGGCCACGCACAGGGCCAACCTCACCATGCCCTGGATCTTGATGGCAAAAGTCAATTCCGGGTTGACGCCAATTGCATTTGAATGGAGCCCCACCTTCTTGGCCCTTTGATAGATCTCCTGAAGATTTTGAACGGCCTTCTCGAGATCCGTCCCGTTTCGGAAAATACCCACGTGCTCCATGAGCTCGTTCTGCATGGCCTGGCGGACGGCAAAAACATTCTCCTTACCGTTGTTTCCCGAGATCAACCGATCGATTCGCTCCCCGTCTCTGGCCACAGCCTCTCTCACAACGGCCGTGTTGATCTGGACTTCGTATCCCTTGAGGAATTCCACGATCTTTTCCCCCACAATTTTGCCCGCAACTACGGTCTCGGCAAGGGAGTTCCCTCCCAGGCGGTTGAATCCATGGAGGTCCCAGCAGGCGGCTTCTCCGGCCGAAAATAGACCTTTCAGGCCGTAAGCGGCACCGGTTTTATCGGTCCTGACACCGGCCATGGTGTAATGCTGGGCCGGCCGAACCGGGATCAGCTCAGTGATCGGGTCGATGCCATTGAAATTTTGGCAGATCTCCTCTACCTCCCGGAGCTTGTGCTTGATATGCCTGGCTCCCAGGTGCCGGATGTCCAGCCAAAGGTGGTCCCCATAAGGGCTCTTGACGCCATGGCCTTGTCTAATATGATGGGTCATCCACCGGGAAACCACATCGCGGGACGCGAGCTCGGCTTTTGCGGGTTCATACTCGGGCATGAACCGTTTCAGATCCACGTCAAGGAGGGTGCCGCCGTCACCCCTGCATCCTTCCGTGACCAGGATGTTCGTGGGTACAATGCCGGTGGGGTGAAACTGGATGGCTTCGGGGTTCCCGATGGGGACCACCCCCGTATCCAGGGCGATGATGGCGCCGCCCCCGTCGTTGATCACTGCATTGGTCGTCTCTCGATAAATCCGTCCGAAGCCTCCCGTGGCGATGACGGTCGCCTTGGCCAGATAAACCCTCAGTGTTCCTGTTTTCAGGCATCTGGCCACCGCACCCATGCATGTTTCGCCGTCGTGGATCAGGGAGATGGCCTCCACCCGGTCGTGAACCTTGGCCCCAAGCTCCACCACCTTGTTGTCCATGGTGTAAAGGAGGGTATGACCGGTTCCGTCCGAAGTGTAGCAGGTGCGCCACTTGGCCGTACCTCCAAAATCCCTTGCGGTAATGAAACCTTCCTTTTCCGAGGCTTCCACCTTTTCATACTCTTTGCCGCCCTTAAAATACGTGGATTTCCCCGGCACAACCCGATTCCATGGAATCCCCCAGAAGCCCATTTCCCGCACGGCCACGGGTGCCGTTTCCACGAACATCCTGGCCACTTCCTGGTCGCATCCCCAATCGGACCCTTTGACGGTGTCTAGAAAATGGATATCCGGGCAGTCGCCCTCACCCATACAGCAATTGCCCAGGGATGCCTGCATGCCGCCCTGAGCAGCGGAGGAGTGAGAACGTCTCGGCGGGACGATACTCAGGCAGATCGACTCGAAACCGCCGGATGCCGCCTCAATGGCCACACGTTCACCGGCCAGCCCGGCCCCTATGCACAGTAGATCAGTATAGATGGTCTCCAATGTGACTGCTCCTCTTTTTTTCTCTGGTTGTCCAATAATCCCGGCTCCCGAATTCTTGAGGGTTCAGAGGTTCAAGGTTATCTTTCCTAAATGCCTGACCTTGAACTCACCAAGCTAAATGGGCAGGATGAGAAAGCGAATGAGCGTGATCACGCCAATCGCGATGAAAATCCCGGTAAGAATATTCTCAAATCTCTTGTAAAATTTCCGGTTCTTCCTCTTAATCACGCCCCATTTTACCCCGATGCGATAAAACCCGATCCCTACGTGAAGTTCGATCATGGGCAGAAGGATGAAGTAAAAAACCGCCCAGAAACCGCCCTGAATCCGGCCGGCGCTTTTGGCGGCCGTGATCGGTAGGTTCGTTAATACGGTCCACATGTGGATGGACCCCATGATCAGGATAAGCATGGCCGTCAAGGCCTGAATGAGCCAGAGCCAGGTGTCGGTGTGATGCAGTATCTGGCTGTGCCTCCAGATGATTCTCTGCTGCTCCAACCGAAAAGGCACCTTACGCGCAGCCAGAATGAAGTGGAGCAAAAAGGCGGCTGCAATCATCGGCCCTCCCACCTGGGCCATATAGGTGTCCTCCAGGAACCTGGCCAACGTGTCCATGGCGTTGGCGCCCAGGTTAATACTGGCCACCAAAACCATGTGGCTCCACATAAAGAGAATAAGCCCGGCGCCTGTCAGCATTTGAAGCCAGTCCAGATAGGCCGACATCCTCGTCGGTGTTTGAACATAGTCGTAGGTCGTTGCGTCGATTGCCATTTCTATCCCCCATGCTTTCTCTTTAGAACCACAACTCCCAATAATGACAAAAATGCAATTTAGTTTTAGCAAAAGGCAATGTCAAGACGAAACGTCCAAAAGGTTTAAGGGTCACGCACTTGTGGTCAAAGCAGATGCCTCCCCTGGAGGATTCTTTACATCCTTTTTTTCTTGACACCTCACCGCAATTTGTTTATACACCTGCCACAACACAGGTCTCGTAGAGATTTGAAGTAACGTCCTAAACATATTGAGAAAAGGCTCTCTTCCTTGAGCCGGAAACCGTGAATTTGTTATTCCCATGAGTCTTGAGAAGTTTCTGTCGGAAAAGAGATCCATCCTTATTAAAAAATGGCGCGATGCCCTTATAGAGAGCTACCCTGAGGACACCCGGAGATTCCTGAGGAGAGAGAAAGATTCCTTTTCGAATCCCGTGGGGCACATTATTTCAAAGGAGATTGAAGCGCTCTACGATGAGTTGGTCGGCGGCCGGGATATGGAAAAGATGTCCTGCAGTCTCGACAATATCATCCGGGTGAGGGCGGTCCAGGATTTCAAACCTTCCACGGCCGTTGCCTTTGTCCTGCAATTGAAACCTCTGGTAAGAGAGCAATTGGAAGGGCTGGCTTCGCGGAACAGCATTTCCGTCGAAATAAGGGATTTTGAAAAAAGAATCGATGACATGGCCCTTGTCGCGTTTGATGTTTACTCCAAATGCCGACAGAAAATCTTCGAGCTCCGGGTAAAGGAGGTCAAGCGGCAAGTTGAGCGGTTACTAAAAAGAGCGAATATTCTCTACGAGATTCCGGAGTTGGACGAGAAGTCTCGAAAGTGAAGCCCCGGAGGCGGATCCCTTTCTCGAGATCCCTCACAGCCCGGAAAAGATCGACAGGCGTCCCTTTTTTTCGAATCGGGGATTCCGGCGTTTGCACCGAAAACGAGAGTCTTTGATCGATGATCGGTTGACTGATGGTTGACCGATGATTGATGGCGAGTGGATGTCAATCCTGTTTTTTTAAAGCGAGGTAGCGGTTTATGAATTTCGTACTGGGTATCCTCATCTCCGGCATTGTGGTGCATGTTCTTGTCTTGATCCCTTTGCTGATGGTTGGATTATCGGATGGGGCCGCTGTGCGCATCCTTTTTGGGATTATTGTCCCCTATGCCGCACTGGCCGTTTTCATCGGTGGGGTGATCTACCGCGTGATCGGCTGGGCGCGCTCTCCCGTCCCATTCCGGATTCCCACGACGGCCGGCCAGGAGTGGTCTTTTCCATGGATCAAGCAGAACCCCATCGATAACCCCAAGGGAACATGGGGCGTGATCGTGAGAATGGTCTTTGAGGTACTCACGTTTCGGTCGCTCTTCAGGAACACCCGGCTTGAGTACAGGTTGAATGAGGATGCTCCAAAGATCGACTATGAGTGGGAGAAATGGTTGTGGGTCGCGGCGCTGGCCTTTCATTATTCTTTTTTCGTGATTTTCCTGAGGCACTTCCGGTTTTTTATGGATCCCATCCCCGGTTTCGTGCACCTCCTTGAAACCCTGGACGGCTTCATGCAACTGGGCGTCTTTCCCATCAGCGGCGTAACCTCTCCGTCGGTCTATCTGACGGATATGCTGCTCATGGCCGCCGTGACCTATCTTTTCCTGCGGAGGATTTACATCCCCCAGACCCGTTACATTTCCCTTCCCTCCGATTACTTTCCCCTGTTTCTAATCCTTGCACTCGGTACCACCGGCATCCTGATGCGTTACTTCCTCCGAGTGGACATTACAGCCGTGAAGGAATTAGCCATAGGGTTATTCAAGTTCCGTCCCGTCGTGCCCGAAGGGCTCGGAACCATATTCTTTATCCATCTCTTTCTCATAAGCGTTCTGATCGCCTATTTTCCCTTCAGCAAGTTGATGCACTTTGCAGGGATATTCCTGAGCCCCACCCGAAACCTCTCCAACAACAGCCGCTACGTAAGGCACGTCAATCCCTGGAATTATCCGGTGAAGGTGCACACCTACGATGAATATGAGGATGAATTCAGGGACCTGATGGTAGAGGCGGGACTTCCCGTGGACAAGGAGCCTGAATCAGCACAAGAAGAAAAGGAGTAGACATACCATGGCGGAAAAAACCCCGAAGCCGGAGGAAGCCGCGCAAATCGCTCATCGTCCTCCATTTGTGAAGGGCTGGATGAGTTCTCCAGCCGAATTGAAAGAAGGCATCTACTGCTACGGAAGCAAGCCAAAGAATCTCCAGGTCGTCGGCATGCCTTTTCCCAAGGAGTGGAGCCCACCGGAGGAGGACTGGAAATTGCCCGAAAACTGGCGGGAAATCTTCCTCGAAGGGTTCAAGGAAAGGCTGGACAAGTTCCGAAGCCTGAAGCTTTTCATGGACATCTGTGTGAGGTGCGGTGCCTGTGCGGACAAGTGCCATTTTTTCATCGGCTCCGGCGATCCGAAGAATATGCCGGTCCTCCGGGCCGAACTTCTCCGGTCCATATACAGGAGGTATTTTACCTGGGAGGGAAAATTCCTGGGTCGGGTTGCCGGCGCGCGGGATCTGGATGAGGACACCCTGAGGGAAATCTGGTATTACCTCTATCAGTGTTCGGAGTGCCGGCGTTGCTCCCTTTTCTGTCCGTATGGCATCGACACGGCTGAAGTCACCATCCTGGGAAGGGAGTTGACCAACCTTCTGGGTCTGAACATCGACTGGATCGCAGCCCCGGTGGCGAACTGCTACCGTACGGGAAATCACCTGGGGATTCAACCCCATGCCTATAAGGACATGCTCATGTTCTTTGTGGACGAGATCGAGGAGGTGACGGGCATTCGGGTGGATCCAAGCTTCAACAGGAAGGGTGCGGAAATCCTGTTCATCACGCCATCCGGGGACGTCTTTGCGGATCCCGGGACTTACACCGCCATGGGCTATATGATGCTCTTTCATTACCTGCAGAGTCAGGGGCTGGATATTACCTGGAGCACGTACGCATCGGAAGGCGGCAATTTCGGATATTTCACCTCCCATGAAATGGCGAAGAGGCTGAACGCAAAGATGTATGCGGAAGCCAAACGCCTGAAGGTGAAATGGATCCTGGGCGGTGAATGCGGGCACATGTGGAGGGTGCTCAATCAATACATGGACACGTTCAACGGGCCTGCGGACTTCCTGGAGGAGCCCGTTTCCCCCATCACGGGCACCAGGTTCGAGAATGCGAAAACTACCAGGATGGTCCATATTTGTGAGTTTACAGCGGACCTGATTAAGAATAACAAGCTGAAGCTCGATCCGACCAGAAATGACCACTTGAAAGTGACCTTTCATGACTCCTGCAACCCTGCTCGCGGAATGGGTTTTTTCGAGGAGCCCAGGTACGTGATCAAAAGCGTGTGCAATAACTTCTACGAAATGCCTCCCAACACCATTCGTGAGCAAACCTTCTGCTGTGGAAGCGGGTCGGGCTTGAATGCTGGGGAGGACATGGAGCTGAGGATGCGGGGTGGGCTGCCCAGGGCAAATGCTGTAAAGCACGTCCATGAGAAACATGGAGTGAACATGCTCTCCTGCATCTGCGCCATCGACAGGGCTGTCTTTCCCACCCTGATGGAATACTGGGTCCCCGAGGTGATGGTCACGGGCGTCCATGAACTGGTCGGCAACGCGCTGGTCTTCGAGGGTGAGAAGGAGAGGACCACGGATCTGCGTGGTGAGCCTCTCGCAGGAATGGAGGAAGAAGAGGATGTATGATGGCGGGAAGATTATCGTTGGTCTGATTATCGGCCTTGGATTGCTCGTATCCCCCTTTTTCTATGATCTCGGACAGGTGGCCAAGCCTCCGGATCCCCAGCTCACACCCAAGGCCAAGGAGGCCGGGGCGTGTGTGGCGCCCACTCCGTACATGAGAAGCTTTCACATGCAACTCCTGGACGATTGGAGGAATACCGTGGTCCGCGACGGCGATCGGTTTTACGATACCGGAAAGGGAACCTGGCACCTGAAGGTGGCCGACTTCTTTGGATATAAAACGGATTCGGGCCCCACGGTCCCCGAGGGAAAGGTCCATTACAAGAGCCTGCAGGTGACCTGCATGGACTGTCACTCCAACAAGTCCAAATTCTGCGATCAGTGCCATAACTACATGGGGATTGCTCCCTATTGCTGGGATTGCCACATTGCACCGAAGGAGAACCAGTAATGTCCATGAACCGAAGAGAATTCCTGAAGATCGCCGGGGTTTCAACTCTTGTGGGCATCGGAGGGAAAACGGCCTTCCAATTGCTCGCTCCAGGAGAGGTGGAAGCCCAGGTGGCAGCCGCTCCGCTCACGAAAGCGAAGCGCTGGGCCATGGTCATCGACATGCCCAGAATGACCGAAGAGATTATGGACAAAGCCATAGAGGCGTGCCATCGGATCCATAATGTCCCGGATTTGGGCAAGGTAAAAGAAGCCATCTTCTGGATCTGGAAGGAAGATTACGAACATGCTTTCCCCGGCCAAACTCATGAATACATCAAAGAGGAGATTAAGGAAAAGCCCTTTCTGCTCATGTGTAATCACTGCGCGAACCCACCCTGCGTTCGGGTTTGTCCCACGAAGGCCACTTGGCAAAGGGAAGACGGCGTGGTGATGATGGATCAGCACCGCTGCATCGGATGTCGATTCTGTATGGCGGGGTGTCCTTTCGGCGTGAGAAGCTTCAACTGGGGAGACCCCAGGAAAGCGCCGAAAGATCTCAATCCCGACTTCCCCCCCAATCCGGAATATCCCACAAGGTCCAAGGGTGTGGTGGAGAAGTGCACCTTTTGTGCGGAAAGACTTGCCAGAGGACAGCTTCCGGCATGTGTCGAGGCGGCCAATGCCATGGAGAAGGACGTGATGATTTTTGGCGATCTTGCCGACCCCAACTCCGCCGTGAGGGAAGTCTTGAAGAAACACTATACGATTCGACGGAAACCTGAACTGGGCTCGGAACCGAACCTGTTTTTCATCGTATGAGGTAATTATGCTGGATAGAGCGATAAAAGGGACCTGGAATTACTGGGGGTGGGTGATTTTCCTGCTTGCTTTGATCGGCACGGCAATCGGCTTCTATATCTACCAGTTCCAGGAAGGCCTGAGGATTACAGGCATGGGCAGGGACGTGTCCTGGGGGTTTTATATCGCCCAGTTCACCTATTTGGTCGGAGTGGCGGCTTCCGGGGTGATGGTGGTCCTGCCTTACTATCTCCATGACTACAAGGCCTTCGGAAGGCTCACCATTCTGGGAGAGTTCATGGCGGTGGCTGCGGTCACCATGTGCCTGCTCTTCATCTTCGTGGATCTGGGCTATCCGCGTCGCATCATGAACGTGATCTTTTATCCCACTCCCAACTCCATACTCTTCTGGGACATGATCGTGCTCAACGGCTATCTCTTTTTGAACATCCTGATCGGTTGGAATGTGCTGTCTGCGGAACGAAAAGGAATCAAATATGGGAAGCTGGTGAAAACCCTCATTTACATTTCCATCCCCTGGGCTTTCAGCATCCATACGGTGACGGCCTTCCTGTACGCCGGTCTTCCGGGGAGGCATTTCTGGCTCACCGCCATCATGGCCGCCCGCTTTCTCGCATCCGCTTTCTGCTCGGGGCCGGCGTTGCTTATTCTGGTCTGCCTCATCATAAGGAAAGTGACCCGGTTTGATCCGGGAAAAGAACAGATCCGGACCCTGGGAAGTATCGTGGCCTATGCCATGATCCTCAACGTGTTTTTCTTCCTTCTGGAGCTTTTCACCGCCTTTTACAGCCAGATACCGGGACACATGCACAGTTTCGAGGTGCTCTTTACAGGAATGGAAGGATACACGAAGCTCGTACCGTGGATGTGGACTGCCACGGGGTTCGCGTTCATCGCTCTGATCCTGTTGATCGTTCCGGCGAGCAGGAGAAACTTGAACACCCTGGCGGCGGGCTGCGCCTCCGTCGTGATCGCCACATGGATCGATAAGGGCCTTGGCTTGATTATCGGCGGTTTCACACCCAATCCTTTCGAACGGGTCACGCCGTACTGGCCGACGACGCCGGAAGTGATCATCACCCTTGGGGTGTGGGCAACCGGATTTTTTGTGCTGACGGTTCTATTCAAGATTGCCGTTTCTATAAAGGAGGAGGTGGCTGCGTAGCGTTCTTCCTTCTAGGGGCCGTGTTCCATGAAGGGGGGGTTCATCCCGTGGTGTGGGGTGAGCCCTCTTTTTTGACGTTTACCGGAGGTGGCGTCCCTCTGAAAACGGAGGGATCTCTGCATTCTGCCAGGTTTTGTTGTGGAGTTGATTGGGGATAAAAAAGCTTGACAGCCAAATGGGACTCTGCTAAGTAACGCGCTGATCCTGCTTTGCAGGGTGTAGAGGGTATTTTTCCCGGGTTAGTTTCTGTTCAGAGATGGCTTTTTTCCTCTGTTCCCGTCTGGGGGACACACACCGTCGCAGGGATGGTGCTGCTGTTTCCTTATACGATTCCGTTGCCTTCGGCCAGGAAAAATTGGAAAAGGGGAAATTGCGGGGGTGCACCGGAGGTAAGGCGCATTCACGAACGGTTTTCGTTTGGCTTGACTTGTGAAAAATTGCTCATTTTCGGTTCGGAGACCGAGCTGTGTTGGCCGGAGCCCGTGGGGGAACACGAGCGGAAGGCAACCCAATCTTATTTAAACAACTGAGGAGGAGAAGACATATGGCTTACGAAGTAGTGGTTGATCCGGACAAGTGTGAAGGTTGTGAGGAGTGCGTAGAGGTCTGTCCCGTCGATGTCTACGAAATGGAAGACGGAAAATCCGTTCCGGTGAATGCGGAAGAGTGTCTGGGATGCGAAAGCTGTGTGGAAGTGTGTGACCAGGAGGCCATTACGGTCACGGAGATTTAGTTCTTCATACGACCATAGGACCTGCTCGGAGGCGTCGGCGCGCGGAAGGGCAGGAGCGATTTGATTTAATCGGAAGCCGTCGTTCGTCGATTACCGTTTTCTTTTTATTGAGAGACGGGCTGTAGCAGAGGGAAGGAAAACAAGCTGCATGAACTTCTCCCTTTTGGCCACGGTCCGTCCGGTCCCACCAGGAAAACGGGTGACGGTGAACGGTAGCGGGTGAAAGCTCCCGGTCTAAAAAAAAGCCGCTTCATTTGAAGCGGCTTTTTTTTAGATTACCCTTTGGCGCAAGTGGCCCCGGGATCTACCCTTTTTCGTGGCAGTCCGTGCACTTTTTATACGGGGCGTCCTTGATTTTTCCCTCTTTGATCAGATCCCTGTGGCAGTTTTTGCAATTCTTGTGATAAGCATTCTGCAGCTTATCCGCCTCACCCTTCTTTGTCTCCGGGTCGTGGCAGGCGGAGCATTTTTTTACAGGGTCCCCTTCTTTCCAAACATTCTTTCCATCCTTATACTCGTGGTGGCATTCGGTGCAGGCGGCCTTGTAATCGGTGGCGTGCTTTTTGTGGGAGAATTTAACGGGTCCCTTTTTATCTGCCGCGTATCCGGCATTTTGAATCATCACCACGTCGGGCGCGTCCGCGGCGGTGAGGGCGCCAACCGCCAGAAAAAGCAGTCCACCCAAGACGACCGTCAGTAATGTTACAATTTTCCTCTCCATCCGCTTTTCACCTCCTTTCCGTTTCCCTCTTGCAATCTTCAGCTCCATAGCCATGGAACCGCAATGTAGTCGAAGTGCGTCCACAATGTCAAGAAAATATCCCTTTACGATGGATTTTCCTTATCCATCAGGGAGGCCATCTCCCGGAGAAGCTTGAGGGACTCCATGGCTTTGGCCTCATCAATTTTGTGGATGGCAAAGCCTGCATGAACGATCAGGTAGTCCCCAATTTTCGGGTCTTCAAGCAGCAGGAGGCTCACCTCTCGCTCGTTTCCCTCCATGTCGATGGTTCCCATGTCTCCATCAATCTGTACCAGCTTGGCGGGAATCGCTAGGCACATGCAAAAACACTCCGTTTCGTACGCCAGGACAAGCCCAAGCGGGTTAGTTCCTCCAGGACCATGGCTACCAGATCATCCATTTTTTCGATGACCGGCGGGGTGAGTTCCGGGCCGGGGGTCGAAATATCTCCAGGCTCAACCCCCAGGATGACGGTTTCAGGAAGTTTGTCCAGGGCCTGACAAAGCGTCAAAGCTTCCAAAAGATCAAACCCATGGAGGGAGTTTTTCGCTGAAAAACGCCGGGGAATTTCCTCTCCCTCAAGCCTGTAAAGGGTGCCGGGTTTTCCGCCCGCCCTCACAGCATCAAGCACAATCAGGCGATCCGCGTGGGAAATGCGTCCCAAGAGGCAAATACCGCTCAGGCCACCGTCCACCAAGGAGACATTTTCCGGAAATTCGTACTGGTCCGTCAGTCTTTCCACAACCCGGACGCCAACCCCTTCATCGCTTAAGAGGAGGTTCCCCACGCCCAGGATCATGATCCGTTTCTTCTCCATGGCCGCTTCCTTTTTTTTGAGTATATCGCGCCACTCTGTCTCAGTGCAACCTGTTTTTGACGCCTCCCCATGAACTCCATGCCCCTTATGCCTTCACGAGAATTCGGGCGGCTTACGCTTTGATTCTCAAATACGGTGTCCTACGTCCCCTCCTTGAACGGGAGTCCGCCTCGCTTCACGCCCAATGGGCCTGGAGGAATCACCGAGAGCCTCCCCCCGTGAGGAGCCCCATGGTCGCCGATTTCCTCCTTAGAGTGTTGCAAAATGTCCAGCATACAGATAGAGTACCGTCACACGGAGGTCCTGGTCGATGCACGGGATGAGCCCGATCATGGGGCGATCCTAAAAACCGGATCTTCCTTTGGTAATCCCTTGCCTTTACGGGGGAGGTATCGGATGAGGAGCGATTTGATAGGGGAGGCGGCCTTCTCTTTCCCTGAGGTGGAGAGGATGCTCAGCTTGAAGACATCTGCCTGCTATCAGTGCAAACGCTGCACCAATGGCTGCCCCGTGACTTTTGCCATGGATCTTTACCCCGACCAGGTGATCAGGCGGGTGAACTTGGGCCAGGTGGAAAGGGTTTTGACATGCAACACCATCTGGATCTGCTCCGCCTGTGAAACGTGCACCACCAGGTGTCCCAATGAGGTGGATATCGCAGGGGTCATGGATTACCTTAAAGAGGCCGCGATCCAGTCCGGCGTGAGGCCCGCTCAGAAGGGAACCTGGGCTTTTCACAAGACTTTTCTGAGGGAGATTGAGAAAAGAGGCCGCGTCTTCGAAGGGGCCTTGATGCAGCGATATATGATTCACAGCGGGGATCTCTTTCGCAAATTGGGAGATGGGTCTATCCTGGAGGATGTGATCCTTGGCCTGAAGATGTTCAAAAGAGGCAGGATGCGCCTATGGCCGCAAGGAATCCGGGGCAAGAAAGAGGTGAGGGGGTTCTTCGAGAAGAAACGATGAAGGTCAGCTACTACCCGGGATGTTCGCTGAAAGGAACGGCCAGGGACTATGCGGCTTCCCTGGAAGGGGTTTGCTCGTCCCTGGACGTGGAGTTGTGCGAACTGGAAGATTGGAACTGCTGTGGAGCTACGGCGGCCCATGGCCTGAATCGCCGCGCTGCCGTTCACCTGGCAGGACGGAACCTGAAGTTGGCCGAAAAAGCGGGGTACGAGCAGATGGTGGTTCCCTGTCCCTTATGCTTCAACCGGCTGAAGGTGGCGGAAAGGGAGCTCCTTGGCGAAAGAAGAGATCAGTACGACCTATCCATCCAGGGGTCTCGGGTTGAGCTTTGGGACCTGGCCAATTTTCTCGCCCGGAAGAGGTTTCTCGAAGCTATATCCGTAAAGAAAAAGAGGGAGCTCAGCGGATTGAGGGCCGTCTGTTATTACGGGTGTATGGCCAGCCGGCCCCCGCGAATCACGGGGGAGAAGGCGTATGAAAACCCCATGAGCATGGACCGTATCCTCGAGTGCCTGGGGGTTGAGGTCATCCAGTGGTCTTACAAGACAGATTGCTGTGGAGCGAGTCATCTGATCGCCCGGCCCGACATCGTCTTTGAACTGGTGGGGAAATTATACCATGCCGCATTCAGAGCCGGCGCCAATTGTATCGTTGTCTCCTGCCAGATGTGTCAGGCCAACCTGGACATGCACCAGGAGAAAATCCTCAAGGGGATGGGGTTGGGATTCGGCTTCCCGGTGCTCTATTTCACGGAATTAATGGGCCTCGCCTTGGGCCACAAGGATGCCTTCAAGTGGCTTGGCGCGCATTTCGTGGATCCTGTGAAGTTGGTCGGGGAGAAATGCCGGAGCCTCATTCCCTAGGGACGACACCCACGGAGGCTTTCTTTGAGAAAGGGGGAAACCTTGCTGCTCCATCGCAGGTGCGGTGAGAGCTCTTGGCAGGAAACCAACAGCCATGGATTTTGACCAATCGGAAAAGGTGGGATCGGTCACGGTGGTGGGGGGAGGCATTGCAGGCATGCAGGCCTGTCTCGATCTCGCCGATTCGGGATTCAAGGTTTACCTGATTGAGAGCAAGCCGAGTATCGGGGGGGTCATGGCCCAACTGGACAAAACCTTCCCCACCAACGATTGCTCTACCTGTATCCTTTCTCCCAAGCTCATCGAGGTTGCCAGGCACCCCAATATCGAGGTCGTCGCCTACGCGGATGTGCTTGGTCTGGATGGTGTCCCGGGCCGCTTCAGAGTCCGGGTGAAAAAGAAGGCCCGTTATGTGGATGAGGAAAAATGCATTACCTGCGGCGTTTGTGCCGCCCGATGCCCCAGGAAGGTGCCCAATGAGTTTAACCGGGGTCTTGATGATCGCAAGGCGATCTACTTGAGTTTCACCCAGGCGATCCCGCCCGTTTACACCATTGATCCCGATCATTGCATCTATTTACAGAAAGGCAAGTGCAGGGCCTGTGAAAAGTTCTGCGAAAGCCGGGCCATCGACTTCCACCAGAAGGACCGGATCTTTGAAATCCTTACCGGTGCCGTGATCGTAGCGACGGGCTTCGAGCCGACGGAGGCCCGAATTCGCCCTGAATATGGGTACGGCCGCTATTCCAATGTGATTACAAGCCTCGAATTCGAGCGTTTTCTCTCCGCCGCGGGACCCTTCGAGGGACACATTCGAAGACCCTCGGATGGTAAGGCGCCCACGAGAATAGGCTGGGTGCAGTGTGTGGGGTCCCGGGACGCCTCCGTGGGCAAGGATTACTGCTCCTATGCGTGCTGCATGTACGCCATCAAACAGGCGATCATCGCAAAGGAGCATGACGCGCGGATTGAACCCACCATCTTCTATATAGACATGCGTGCTCAGGGAAAGGGGTTCGACCGCTACTACGAGCGCGCCGTATCCGGCTACAACGTTCGATTTGTGCGAAGCATGATTTCCAGAATTGCCGAGGATCCTGTGACCCGCGATCTCCAAGTGCATTACCAGGACGAGGCCGGGAGTTTCAGGGATGAATCCTTTGATCTCATGATTCTGTCGGTGGGCTTGAGTGCCCATCCTGAAGTGAGGAACCTCGGTGGACGGCTGGATATCCCCTTGGACCGCTTCGGCTTTATCGAGGGAAGGGATTTCGATCTCGTCGCCACGGGGAGGCAAGGAATCTATGCGTGCGGCGTCTCCCGTGGACCCAAGGATATCCCCGATTCGGTGTCCCAGGCGAGCGGTGCCTCTGCCGAGGCCATGGTCCTGCTTTCTGACGGGAGGGGCACCCTTGTGGCCCACGAAGTCTATCCCGAGGAGAGTTCAACGCCGGGAGAGGAGCCCAGGATCGGCGTATTTGTCTGCCACTGCGGAAATAACATCGCGGGCGTGGTGGACGTGGAGCAAGTGAGCGAATATGCCCGCACCCTTCCCAATGTGGTGCATGGAGATCACGTTCTTTTCGCCTGTTCCAGCGACGCCCAACCCAGGATCCGGAAGGCCATCGAAGAGCACCATCTCAACCGGGTGGTGATCGCATCGTGCTCCCCGAGGACCCACGAGCGTCTTTTCCAGGATGCCATCCGAAGGGCGGGTCTGAACAGGTACATGCTGGAAATGGCCAACATTCGGGACCAGTGCTCCTGGGTGCACGCGGAGGATCGCGAAAAGGCGACGGAAAAGGCCAAGGATCTCGTGAGGATGTCTGTGGCGCGGAGTGCTCTCCTGGAACCCCTCTCCGAGTTTCCTTTTGAGGTGGACCAGAGGGGGCTCGTCATCGGGGGCGGGGCCGCGGGCATGACGGCCGCGCTCAATCTGGCCGACCAGGGGTTCGGCGTGGTGCTGGTGGAAAGGGAGGGTGTGCTGGGAGGCAATGCCCTGAAGCTGCGATTAGGCCCCCAAGGGGAGAATATCCGGGATTTCCTGGTAACGTTGATCAACTCTGTAGAATCGCACCCGCGGATCAGGCTGCTCAAAGGCGCAGTGGTGGAGGAAGCCGGTGGACACGTGGGAAAGCTCAGGACCAGGATCAGGGTGGAGGGCCGGGAAGAGATCATCGAGCACGGCGCCACCATCGTGGCAACGGGCGGTGTGGAGCATCAGCCCAAGGAGTACCTCTACGGGGTGAGTTCGAAGGTCCTCACCCAGCGGGAGTTCCATCTGAGGCTTGCCGAAAGCCCGGATTTCCCTGGAAAGGGTAGCACAGTCGTCATGATCCAGTGCGTCGGCTCGCGAGAGGAAGCCCATCCCTACTGCAGCCGGATATGCTGTACACAGGCTGTGACCAACGCGGTCCGGGTTCGAAGGGGGAATCCCGACTGCAAGGTCTACGTCCTTTTCCGGGATATCAGAACCTTCGGCCTTTACGAAATCCTTTATAAGGAAGCCCGTGAGGCGGGCGTTCAGTTCATCCGGTATGATCCCTCCCGGAAGCCGCGGGCGGAGGAAAAGGGAGGCCGTCTCCATGTGGAGGTTTTCGATCAGAACCTGAGAGAGGAGCACGCTATCCCGGCCGATTATCTGGTCTTGAGCGTGGCTGTTCGCCCCGACGAGTCCAGCAAGGAGTTGGCCACGACCCTGAAACTTCCCAGGGATCAGGACGGATTCTTCCTCGAAGCCCATAGTAAATTGAGACCCCTGGATTTCGCCGGTGCCGGCTATTTTCTCTGCGGCCTGGCCCACGGACCCAAGTTTCTGGACGAGAGCATCGCGCAGGGGAAGGGCGCCGCGGCCCGCGCCGCCACCATTCTTTCCCATGAGCGCATGATGGTGGGCGGGCAGGTGGCTGTGGTGGATCGGGAAAACTGCATCGTCTGTCTCACATGCATGCGGTCCTGCCCCTTCGGGGTTCCGAAGGTGGCGGAAGATGGCCTCATAAGGATCGAACCGGCGGAATGCCATGGATGCGGCATCTGTGCGAGCGCGTGTCCGCGGAAGCTCATCCAGGTCCAGCACATGACCGATGAGCAGATCATGGCCAAGGAGATGGCGATCTGCCCATGAGGGAGCGACGAGAAGGGCCGGTCTCGTCCGGCGTCGAAATCGAAATGCGAGTCCCTTCCTTTTGACATGAAGGGATCGGGGGTAGAAGGAGGGATGATCACGGATAAGAACGCTTTCCATCCAAGAATCGTGGCCATGGTTTGCACCTACTGCGCTTACACCGCAGCGGACATGGCAGGCTCCATGCGGCTTCAATACCCTCCTCATGTCCGTCTGGTGAAGCTTCCCTGTACGGGAAGAATCGATGTGCTTCACATCCTGAGAACATTTCAGGCCGGGGCCGACGGGGTGTTCGTGGGCGGCTGAGAAGTGGGGGACTGCCATTTCCTGGAAGGAAATCTCAGAGCGAAAGAGAGGGTGGAGTACGCCAAAATGCTGTTGGAGGAAGTGGGGCTCGGAGAAAAAAGGCTCGAGATGTACCATATGGGTGCTTCCGATGCTCCGGTTTGGGTGGAGAAGGTCGTGGAGTTTACGGAAAGAATCAGGGCGATGGGACCGAATCCCTTGAAAAGAAATGATTTGCCCCCGAGCGGCGGTAATATTTTGGGGGGAAGGATCCCCGCCGAAGCTGGAGAGGAGCAATGATCGTAGCCAGGAGGAAACCTTTCAAGGAAATCATGGATAGCCTGGAAGGCTATGAAAGGATTTTGACGGTGGGATGTGGAACGTGTACGGCCGTCTGCCTGGCGGGCGGAGAGAAGGAGGTGGGACTGCTTTCCTCCCAGCTCGCCATCGCCTCCCAACTGAGGGGGAAGCGCTTCAAACTGGGGGAGGCAACGGTGGAGCGGCAGTGTGATAAGGAATTCCTCCAGGAACTCAGGCACAAGGTGGAAGACTACCAGGTGCTCCTTTCGCTGGCATGCGGCGTGGGAATCCAATTCCTTGCAGAGATGTATCCCCAAAAGGTGGTGTTGCCGGGTGTGGATACCGCCTTTATCGGTTCCAATGACGACGTGGGGTTGTGGACGGAGCGATGCCGGATGTGTAACCAGTGCTGTCTTGCGCTGACCGGCGGCGTTTGTCCGGTGACCATGTGCCCCAAGGGATTGCTCAACGGTCCTTGCTCGGGCACCAGGGAGGGCATGTGCGAGGTGGATCCGAGCAAGCCCTGCGCATGGCGGTTGATCTACGAAAGGTTGGAGACCACCAATCGCCTCGGCCGGATGAAAGAGATTTTTCCGCCCCGCAGGCATCTCTTGACCACGACGCCCGCCCATATGGTCCACAAGGCCTACCAGAGGAGATACCGGGCCCATGAATAGCTTCAGGGAAGTGCTCCGATCCGACAAGTTCCTGGTGACGGTCACGTTATCCCCTCCCAAGGGGATTCGTGTGGAATCCTTTCTAAGGACTTTGGAATCCCTCTCCGGAAAGGTGGATGCAGTGAATCTGCCCGATGGTCGCGCCGCCACCATTCACATGGGCCCGCTGGCATCGTCCCTCCTGGCAAGGGAGAGGGGGCTGGAACCCGTATTCACCCTTTCCTGCAGGGACAGAAATCGACTGGCTCTTTCGGCGGACCTGCTGGGCGCCTATGCGATGGGCATCCGCAGTGTACTTTGCGTGAGCGGGGATTACTTTACCTTTGGGGACACGGTGGACGGGAAACCCGTTTATGATCTCGATTCTGTTCAGGCCATACAAATGATTCGTCAAATGGAACAGGGTAGAGATATCGGAGGGAACGATCTGGATGGAGTCCCGGATTTTTGTGTGGGATGCGTGGCCAATCCCCAGGCTGTTCCTCTGGAACCTCACCTGATGAAGCTTGAGAAAAAACTGAGGGCGGGAGCGGAATTCATTCAGACCCTGGATGTCTACGAGCCTGATAGGGCCACTGCTTTTTTCGAAAACCTCAGGACCAGGGATGTGAAGGTCCTCGCGGGGGTGCGCTTCGTGACGGACAGGGAAGTCCGCCTGGGGGAGGCCGGGAAGTTTCCGGGGAATCCCATCCCGGATTCCTGGACAAAGGAGATCGAGGGAATCAGGGAGGAAGGGGAGATCCTCAAGAGAGCCAAAGCGAGGGTCGTGGAGATGCTGAGGCGGTTCAGGGATTCCGGCCTTTGTGACGGGGTGCATTTGACCGTGGATGGACATGAAGGCTTGATCCCGGAGATGTTGCAGGAGGCAGGCGTGCGCTAGTCCCCGGGCCCAAGATCTGCGGGGAAAGGAGAAAAGTCCAGCGCAAAAGGAATGGATGAGCCCTTGACCCCGTGAGGGCCGTCATTTTCAGGGACAAATGCTCGGATGAAGACCAGATGAACGCTTTGGGGAAGAACGGCAAACAGGTCCTGGTTGTTGGAGGGGGAATTTCAGGGCTCACCGCTGGGTGGGAACTGGCGCGGCTGGGAATCGGGGTTTTCTTGATCGAAAAAGAAGCTTTCATCGGGGGACATGCTGCAAATCTCACCTGTAAGGCCACGGACCGCTGTTTGAAGTGCAACAACTGCCTCGTGGAGGAGCGCTTGAAGGCCGTTTCCGAAGGAAAGCCTTTTCCCATCAGGGTCAGAACGGAGATTGTCCGAATCGAGCGTACAGAGGAGAGATACCACATCAGCCTGAAATCGGCTCCAGGGTGGATCGATGCCGAAAAGTGCACGGACTGTGGACTCTGTTTTGAAAAATGTCCGGAAGCTCTGCGGGGGGCGATCATGAGAGCGCCTTCCCACCACATTCGGCCTTTTTATGCGATTGATTCCTCCAAGTGCCGGTGTCTTGAGGATCACGACCCCCCTTTGTGCCAGCGATGGTGTCCGGAAAAAGCCTTGGATTTCGATCGCAAGGAGGAGTCATGGAGTCTGGAGGTGGACGGCATTGTCCTCGCCATCGGGTACACGGTTTTCGATCCTGGAGAAAAAAAGGCCTATGGGTACGGCAAATTCAAAAATATGATGACCGCCATGGACCTGGAAAAAATGGTCAGGCTCAATGGAGAGCTGGTTCAGGTCTCCGACGGTAAGTTTCCCGAAAAGGTCGCGTTTGTTCAGTGCGTGGGGAGTCGCGATGCTTCCCTTCACCACGAGTTTTGCTCCAGGGTTTGTTGCGGTTATGCATTGCGGATGGGTCTCCGGATCGTTCATGACCATCCGGAAACGGAGATCACCGTCTTTTACATGGATATCCAGAATTTCGGCAGGGACTTCGAACGGTTGTACTATGAGGCTCGGAGTAAGATGCGTCTGTTGCGCGGACTCCCCGGAGACTTCTATGCCTCCCGGAACGAACGGATTTCCGTGAGTTATTATGATGAGAGAGCAGGGAGGACCACCAGCGAGGACTTTGACCTGGTTGTCCTCTCGGTGGGCCTCATGCCGCCGCGAGGAGCTCTTTTTTTTGCCGAGCATCTCGATCTGGAACGAAATGAAGATGGCTTTCTCACCATTTCGGAAAAGATGAAGGGGAGGGGACTTGTGATTGCGGGAGCAGCGGAAGGCCCTATGAACGTGGCCGAGTGCGTAACCCATGCCAAGAGGGCTGCCCTGGAGATGAGCGCGTTTTTGGGTTGTTCGGGAACATAGGCGAGAAGTCTATTTCTCACGGCGAGGAACCGTTCATTTTGATGATGGAGGAGCAAGTTCTGAAAGAAATGGAATGCACCCTTTCCCGAAAGGTCCTGGTGATCGGGCGTGGTGTGGTTGCCGCGACGCTCGCCGATCGGTTGGCGGGCATGGGGTACGAAATCGTTTTAAGCGATTCACGACAGCCGGGGATCGAGCCTGGCGGCCCCCATGGATCGGCCGACGGTGCCGGTGTAAATTCTCATGGCTCTTCTGCATCTTCGTGGAAAAAGGAAAAGGTGTCGATCCTTTCCCCTTCAAGGATCGAAGGGTTTTATGGCTCTCCCGGGAGATTCCATGTGCGCTTCCTCATGGAAGGAGAAGCCGCCATGGAAGAGGAGGTGGGGGCCGTGGTTCTGGCAAACGATTGCGTGCTGGAGCCACCCTTTCATCCCTGGGGGCTCGATCCATCGGAGAGGATTCTATCGCTTTCTCAACTGGAGGAATCCATCCGTTCAGGCACAGGTGCGCTCTCCCTCGAAGGCCGGCCGCTTCGAACCTCCGTCTTCGTCTGCGGATTTAACCATCCATCTCATCCTGCCTCCCAGAGGAGAACTCTGGAGGCGGCTTTGAAACTGGCAGCCGGGGCACAAAACCGCGTTCTTTTCCTCACGGAACATTTGAAGGTGGCGGACCGGGGAATGGAAAGACTCGGGCGAAAGGCCAGGGATTCAGGTGTGCTCCTTGTGAAATTGACCGGAACGAAGCCGGATATTTGTGCCCATGGAGAGGATATCACCGTGTCGTTTTTTGACGAGGCCCTGGGAGACCATGTGACGGTCGGTGCGGATCTCCTCGTGCTGGAGGAGAAATACAGCCCCCCGGAGGAGACCTCCTATCTGGCGGCCATGATGGGGATTCAACTGGGTCCGGATGGTTTTTTTCAGGGAGATCACGTGTATAACCGTCCGATATTTACCAACCGCACGGGGATCTGGGTTGTGGGCTGTGCGAAGGGGCCCGGTTCTGTTGAAGAGGGTGTGGAGGAGGCGATGGCAGTGTCCCTGGAGGTTTCCAACCTCCTCGGTGAAGGCAAAAAGCGGGTGGGAGAGGACCGGGTTCAACTCGACCGCCGGAAGTGCAGCCTGTGTCTGACCTGTTACCGCCTGTGCCCGCACAGAGCCATTTCCTACCTCAATCGCAGGCCGGTTTTCCATGACCTGGCATGCACGGGCTGCGGTATCTGCGCTGCGGAATGTCCCATGGAAGCCATCCAGCTATATCATTCCCCGGACGAAGAGTTGAAATGGAGGCTTCAGAGGGAGGATCCCGCTCCGACGGAAGCCGATAGAGGGCGTCCGTTGCGTATCATCGCCTTCGTCTGCGAGAACTCCGCGCTGCAATCCGCCAGATTTGCCGCTCTCCTCGGGCTGGCCCGTCCCTCCGGGCTGAGGATCGTGGAAGTCCCCTGTGCCGGAAGCGTGGATATGGACCTCCTTGTCACTGCTTTTCGCAGCGGTGCCGACGGCGTGATGGTTCTAGCCTGTCACCAGGAAAGCTGCAAATCGGTTGAGGGGAGTGAGCTGGCTCGGTGGCGGGTTTTGACCGTTCAAGAGAAACTTGAGGAAATCGGTCTGGAAAAGAAACGCCTATTTTTCGGAACCCTTGCCCCTGGAGCCCCTTTTGATTTCGCGAAAATGGTCCGGGAGATGGAAAAAACGCTGGGGGACCTGGATGCGGGCAGTGAACGCGAAAAAGCCTCTCCACCGGGGCATGGTTGGGTTTTTTCAAGGGGTTGAATCGCTGCGGCCGGTGGTTTTTTCAATGGGAGAAACCGATGGGACAGGTCAATCTGGATCAGGCAGATCCCCATTTTGCCCGTGAGCTGGCCCGAGAGCCGGGGGGTGAAAAGATCGCGCTCTGTTTCACGTGCCGCACCTGCACTGCGAGCTGTCCCATATCCCGCGTCAATGAGAAGTTCAATCCTTTGAGGATCATCCGTATGGCCCTCTATGGGCTCAGGGACGAAGTGCTGAAGAGCGATTTCATCTGGCTTTGCTCCAACTGCTATGCCTGCCAGGAGAGATGTCCCCAGGGGGTGAGCGTTGCGGAATTCATGAATCTTCTCAGGAACCTGGCTGTCAGAGAAGGACAAGCACCTTCCGGGATAAGAGCGCAGATGGAGCTTATCAAGGGGCAGGGACGCATCTATCCCTTGGATGATTTCGATAACAAAAAAAGAGCGAAGTTGGATCTGCCCTCGCTCCCCACCTCGTGCCGGGTGGTGAAGGTGCTGTTTGCGGAAGAGGGGGAGTCGCAGATGTCCCCCGGCGTGGAATGAGTCGATGAAATATGCCCTTTTTTTGGGATGTACCATCCCTGCCAGATCCAGAAATTATGAAGTTTCCGCCAGAAAGGTCGCAGAGAAATTGGCCATTGAGCTGGAGGACGTGGAAGACTTCATTTGCTGCGGGTTCCCCATGAAGCCCACCGACCGGAGATCTTTCAACCTCATGGCCGCTTATAACCTGGCTCTTGCGGAAGAGAAAAACCTGAATATTTGTACCCTCTGCAGTTCCTGCACTTCGGCTTTGACCGAGGCGGCGCATCTTATCTCCAGAGACGCCGATCTGAAAAAACAGCTCAACGAGCAACTGTCCAAAGTGGGCCTTTGTTACGAAGGCGGCGTGAGGGTTCGCCACTTCGCACGTCTTCTCTATGAAGAGATCGCGCCGGATGACGTAAAAACCCTGATCCGGCGCGACCTGGGAGAACTCAGGATCGGAGTGCACTATGGCTGCCACTACCTCAAGCCCTCCGAGATCTATGATGATTTTGATGACGTAGAAAATCCTCGGTCCATTGATTTTCTCGTGGCCCTGACCGGAGCCCGGGTGATCGACTACCCCGGCAAGAAGAGGTGTTGCGGAGGCCCTGTTCTTCCAGTGGATGAGAAGGTGGCCATGTCCGTGGCAAAAGAAAAGCTGGACGAGCTTCTGCAGGCCGGTGCCGACGCATTGTGTGTCGTCTGTCCTTTCTGTTCGGTCATGTATGACGGGAATCAGAGGAGCATCGAATCGGAGTGGGGCACCGTCTACAACCTGCCCGTCCTCTACCTTCCCCAGATTCTGGGTCTTGCCATGGGGCTGGATGAAAACGAATTGGGCCTGAAAATGAACGTGGTCAAGACCAGGGATCTTTTGTCTCGATTGGGGATCACTCCGAAATGAGAATCTGGGATGAGGGAAGCTGCCGGAGTTGGGATCACAAGCCCGTGCCGAGCAGTGGCCGGTTCATCGATCCGAACTTCGTCCCCCCCTCATCCCAGACCCCCATGAGGCCTGCGAAGAGATATGAGAGATGGTGAGGGCCTGCTAGGCGGCGCGGAGATCCCGATCTCGCCCTGCAGGCGTTCCCTCAGGCTCGGCCTTGAAAAGCGCCCCTTTCTTGTCCAGAATCCACTCGGCCGCATCCTTTGCCTTGTTGGTCTCCCAGAGACGCGCCGCGCGCCCGGAAGGTTTGCCATCTTCGATCTTGTCCGTGCTCACCACGTATTTCTTCCCCTTGCCGGGATACTGGGGGTTGAGTTCCACGATGGCAAAACCTCCCAGCCCGGTCCAGTATATTTCTGACAGTTTGTAGACGAGACGCTCTCCCTTGGGGAGCTGCTCGATCTGGTTGATCATGGTTTCTTTGGGGCCGATTCTTCTCACCTCTTCCGGCTTTTGTTCTCCGGTTTTCTTTTCTTTCTTTCCAAAAAACATGGTCAGTCTCCTTTCTGGGTATCACAGGCAGTTTTTCGGTAGATTTTGAATACCACCCGAAGTTCTCTCCGAAACCTCTCCACGGATTCCCCACCACGGTCAATTACACCATCCAAGTAAAAAATATATCAACAACCATGCCAGTGTGGTAAGCCTTTGATAGAACAAGAACTTTTTTATCCGAGGGGTCAGAACGTATCGGAACTACGGGTTCTTAAAAAATTGGAAACCTTTTCCGATCGCATCCGGGTATAGGATTCCGGGCGTGCAGTTGGCGTGACTCGCTGATGGACCCTAAAGGAGAATCCCCATTTCCGATATTTCTTTGGGTGGGAACTGACAGTTCTTAAACTTTAGGAACTCCCGGCTTGTTCGACACACCATTGGTGATTGACAGGCAAGGTCATTTTCCATAAGGTGACTCTTCTATGATCTTACATGATTGATCCAGAACTTGCGACAGGCAGCCGCCACTCCATTAGAGAGAGCATAGGATGCTATTGGCCCTCACCATTGATGATTTGCCCGTTTGGCCCCATGGCCCCTATCCGGATGGATACACGGCGAGTCTCATCGCGGATAAACTCATTTCCGCGTTGCAAAGACACGGCCTTCCCGGTGTATTTGCCTTTTCAAATTCCAAGGCTTTGGTGAAAGACGCTTCACTGGCCCGGATCCTTGATCGGTGGGTGGAAGCGGGTCACTACGTTGGAAACCACACCCACAGCCACCATATCATTCACGACGTGAGCGCCCGGGAGTATATGGAAGATATTGAGAGGGCTACACGGCATCTGGCCCCATGGATACGCCGTTCTCCCGGAAAATATTTCCGTTATTGCCTCAATCACTGGGGGGAGACGGAGGAGAAACGCCGAGCGGTGAAGGACCACCTGGACACCCATGGTTACCGCATCGCCGAGGTGACCACCTGGTTCTATGAATGGATGTGGGATCAGGCCTTCCGAAAATGCCTCGAATCCCGCGACGAGGACGGGATACCCTTTCTTAGAAGCTCCTTCCTCGACTTTTCCATCGCCCAGGCGAGCTTTGATGCGAAGGCCGGCGAGGAACTCTGCGGCCGCGAGATCAGGTCGATTCTTCTCCTACACAATCTGCCCTTTGTGGCCGAAGTGATCGATCCGATGCTCGACCGCCTTTTCGAGGAAGGTGCCCAATTCATTCCCTTGGAAGAGGCCGCCGGAGACCCTTTTTATGACCAGGCGGCCACTTTCGTGACGGATCGGTTTCGTACCTATCTGCGAAAGCTGGCACACGCCGGCGGGCAAAAGATCCCGGCAATCGCTCCGGGCTTCGAGAAGATTTTTGACCGGGTCCGGGAAATGGCGGCCCTTTAGATCGATTTTGGGCTTTGTTGAGCAATGACAAGTGGGCGCCGTGGGAAGGCGTGTCCCAACGTCTCACTTGGATCCATGGAGCTTAACCCCTTGAAGGAGAAAATCCCATGACAGAGAAAAGAATCCCGGATCCCAGTGTCATCCACCGCCTCGCCACCGGATACATGGGTACCTGTGTGCTCTTGACCGCCCTGGAGCTCGATGTATTCGATGCGATATCCGGAAAATCACTGGACACCCGGGAGCTGGCGCAAACCCTCCATCTGGACCCCAGGCCTCTTGAAAGGCTGCTGGTGGCGTTGACCGCCGTCGGGCTTCTTGAACGCAGTGATGGAAAGTATGCCTGCTCTCCGGAAACGGAAAGATACCTGGTCAAGTCCAGTCCCAGTTACTTCGGCGACTACTACCGTTTTCAGGTGCGGCATTGCCTGATGCCCGATTTCCTCCGCCTGGACCAGTTGATCAGGGAAAACCGCGCCGTCATGGCGGATGACTGGTCGGAGTTCATGGGTGATGACGAAAAGGCTCGTTTGTTCATCCTCGGCCAGCATTCCGCATCGCAGGGCGCGGGAAGGATGCTGGCGAGCATCTTCGACTTTTCTCCGTTCAGGAAGATGGTGGATCTGGCCGGCGGTTCAGGGGCCTGCTCCATCGCCGCTTGCAGGAGCAACCCGGAGTTGAGGTCGGTGATCGTGGACTTTCCCAATGTGCTCAAGATTGCCGAAGAAATCGTGTCCGGGGAGGGTCTTTCCCACCGCATCAGCACTCGGCCAGGTGATCTGAGAAAGGATGACTGGCCCGAAGGGGATCTGATGCTCATCTCTCTTGTCATAAGCGGCTTTGCCAGGGAAGACCAGTCAAGGGTGTTTCGCAAATGCTTCCAGAAGCTTCCCACAGGCGGAGAGATCGTTGTGCACGATTTTCTCATGAATGCGGGGTATACCGGACCCGTGCTCTCCGCCATGTACAACCTTACCTCGGTCGAGGGAGTTCCTACCTCGGGAGAAGACATGGCTCGACTTCTCGAGGAAGCAGGGTTTGCGGCACCTGTGATTCAGCCCGTGATTCCCGAATATACGGCCATGGTGAGAGCCACGAAGCCATGAACCATTGAGGCCCTCCATTTTCAGAATTCCGGACCCTTGGCCGGAAGTCGACCGCCAAGAAAGTATCGCAGGTCTAACGTTCCCGCGCGTCTCTCAGAGCCTTGGGTGCGGTCAGCTCATGCTTTTTGATTTTTCCCGAGGCGGTTCTGGGGAGAGGTTCATTGCGGATGACGAACTCCTTGGGGATCTTGTACTTGGCAAGCTCCTCGTCGCACAGGGCTTTCATCTCCGAAACGGCAATGGCCGTCCCCTCCTTGGGTACGACAAAGGCGCAGCCCACTTCCCCCCATCGTTCGTCTTCCATGCCGATGACCGCGACCTCCGCCACCCGGGGGTCCTTCAGGATCACGTTTTCGATTTCCGCAGGATAGATGTTCAGTCCCCCGCTGATGTACATCTCCTTCTTCCGGCCGGCGATATAAATATATCCATCCTCATCGTATTCTGCGAGGTCGCCGGTGTGCAGCCAGCCGCCTTCAAAAACTTCCTTGGTAGCTTCAGGTTTGTTCCAGTAACCGAGCATGGTTGCGGGGCTTCGGATGATGATCTCCCCCTTCACGCCGGGAGGTACGCGGTTCATCTTTTCGTCCACCACCAGGAGTTCGCAGTTCGTGCAGGGTTTTCCGGCGGACCCGATCTTGCGCAGAGCGTCCTTCCTGGACAAATAGGTGGAAATGGACGGCCCTTCAGAGAGGCCATAGCCCTGTAACAGGGCGGTGTGGGGAAGGACCTCATTGAATTTCTTGATCACGGATACGGGAACGGGTGCGGCGCCCGTGAACACAGCGTAAAGAGAATCGGGGGTATGACGGGAAAGGTCCGGGTAATCTACCAGTTGCTTCAGAACAGTGGGTACCAGGAGGACCTTGGTGATTCTTTCCTCTTCGATCAAACGGAGCAAGTGGCCGATCTCCAGACCGCCGCTCGGCATCAGGACAACGGTGCCGCCCATCCAAAGGGAAGCCAGGGTGAAGTCATGAAAGCCAGCGACCCAGCAAAGACCCGGAACGCAGAGATATCTCTCCAGCCAATTGACTTCGAAATCCCCCACCTGGTGAAAAGAGTTCCATAAAAGGGTTCCGTGCGTGTGCATGGCGCCCTTGGGAAACCCTGTGGTGCCCGAGGTGTACTGCAGGATGAACAGGTCCCCCTGGTCCACTTTTTCCTCCGGCGGTGGAGCGGGTTCTGATTGGTCTCTCAACTCCGAATAAAGGTGCACGGACGGAGAGGGCGTTTGACGACCGATGGAGACGATTTCGCGAAGATCGGGGGTGCTTTTCCGCTCCAAGTCCACGAGCTCCAACAGATCTTCGCCGACGAATAGAAGGGAGGACCCGGAATCGTTGACGATGTATTCCACTTCCTTGGACTTCAGGAGGAAGTTCACCGGGACCATCACCGCGCCCAGGTGGGCCAGGGCGAAAAGGATGTCGAACCACTCGGAGCAGTTCCTGAGAAGCACCGCTGCCCGGTCTCCTTTTTTCACTCCTAACCCCTTTAGAGCGCCGGCCAGTCTGTACACCCGATCCCTTAGCTGCCGGTAGGTAATCCGTTCATCCCTGAAGACAACGGCTTCACTCTGGGGATCGATATGAGAGCCTGTATCCAGCCGTCTGATAAAATAACCGAAATTCATAGGACCTCCTGATTAAAAGAACGTTTCGCCGCAGCCTCTTCAAGAGTTGTTCCGGTCGCCGCCCCCTTTCTCTTTCGCAGCGCATCCATCGGTGAGCGATAACCGGAGATCGAATCCTTAAGGTATGAGGAGCACCTTGATGGATTCCTCGGATTTTGCCTGAACCTCGAAGGCCTCCCGTGCCTGCTCCAGGGAGAAACGGTGCGTGATGAGGGGCTTCCGGCGGATTTTTTGTGTCTTTACAAGTTCAATACACTCCCTCACCTCGTCGTGGAGATAGCCATAGGAGCCCCGGAGCCTGATCTGCCTGTTCACCAGGGGCATGAATTCCATTCGCACCGGGCCTTCAAAGGCTCCCACCACCACCACCCGGCCGTTATAGCGGGTGATCTCCGTCGCCTGCTGAACCACGGGTATTTCCCCCTGATCCACAATGTAGCCCACAGCGTCGTAGACCAGGTCCACGACCGGTGTAGTCTCCCCGGGAACATTCAGGATGCGGGCTTCACCGGTGATTTCCCTGCACTTTTTGGAGACGTCTTGCTTCTTCGGGTTGAGGAGGTGGGTGGCGCCCAGTTGTCTTGCCATTTCCATGCGTTTTTCAGACACATCCACCACGATCAGGTTCTTGAGATCAATTTCCAGGGCCTTCAAAGACTGGATGATGCCCAGTCCGATGATGCCGGCCCCGAAAATGACCGCAGTCTCTCCCTGGATCGGTTCTCCCAGCCTGGTGGCATGATAGGAGGTGGCCAGGGGTTCGAGGGTAGCCGCCTCCTCAAAGCCGATTTCATCGGGCAGCCTGTATACGTTTCGACCCAAATAGGCTGGTGAGACGGGGACATAGTCGGCCATGGCTCCAAAGGTGACTGCGGTCACGCGATCGCCCACCGCGATTCCCTCGACCTGCTCCCCCACTTCGACCACCTCCCCGCCAAACTCGTGGCCGGGGACCAGTCCTTTTTCGGTGGGCCTGCCCAGCAATTCCTTGAACAAGCCAAGTTTGTAGAAGTGGAGGTCGGAGCCGCAAATGCCGCAAGCGCCCACTTTGATGAGAATGTCTTTCGGCTTGCACCTGGGCTTTTCCACCTCTTCACAGGTCAGATCCAGGGGTCCATGAAAACAAGCGGCTTTCATCGTTTCCTCCCTTTCTCCGGACGCCCAGGGGTGAGACGGGTTGCGCGGGGCAGAGCGGTAAGAAAGCAGGATCTTCTTTCACATCTCAGGTTCTTCCCTATGTCCGGCCTTTTTTCCTGAAGCCTCGTCCATCTCCTCACACAATGGTCTGCCCGCCCGTTGTGAGCATACACTCTCCGGTGACGTAATCGGATTCCGCAGAAGCGAGCCACGCTACCGCTGAGGCCACATCCTCAGGGGTCTGGTACCTCCCCAGGGGTATGGGAGGTGTGGCCGCCAGGTATTTTTCCAGCGTAAGACCTCGCTTTTCCGCCTCCCGGCCGAAGTATTCCTTGAGCTGGTCGGTGAGAATGGTCCCGGGAAGCACCGCGTTCACGTTTATTTTGTAGCGGGCCAGTTCCAGGGCCAGGACACGCGTGTAATGGAGCACGCCGGCCTTGGCCGTGCAATAGGCCCCGAGGCCCCTGAAGGGCATCTTCCCGGCCTGGGAGGACAGGTTGATGATCTTTCCTCCTTCCCCTTGCTCGATCATCCGCTTCGCAGCCGCCCTGGAGCAAAGATGCGTGCTCTTCATGTTCACGGCGATCGCCTCATCCCACGCAGAGCCGTCCACCTCAAGAAGAGGTGCAAGGCTTCCGGGGGGGCCGACGCCGACGCAATTCACCAGGATATCAACGCGACCGAACTCCTTGACGACAGCCTCGAACATGTCGTGGACTTCCCTTTCGCTTGTCACATCGCACCTGATGGGCAGACATTTCACCCCCAGGGATTCGATCTCCCGCTGCCGCTCAACCAGTTCCTCCCAGGTTCCCCGGTGATAGGCGGGGTCGGCCGGGTGGGGTCTTGCGATGTCGCAGATGGCCAGATGGCAGCCCTCCCGCGCCAGCCGTTTGGCGATCCCCTGGCCCAGCCCGTTGGGTCGGCCAGCACCGGTGACCGCAGCCGTTTTCCCTTTCAGAGCATCGTACATGTCTTTACCTTCTTTCTATGTACTCGTTCACGGTTCAGCGTTCACACGCGGCGCGCAGCGCAGGCACTTGCGCCGCATGTGAACGGTGAACGATTCCCTTTCTCTAAGATAACAGCGTCATCGCCGGGATGCCCCGCGCCAAACAAAAGTACGCTTCACTTAAACGGGTTTTCGCCTCCCCTGGGGACAGGTCGTATCTGCCAGACGCCGCCCACCACCGAAACCACCTGGCCGTTGGCATCCTTGATTTCCATGTCCAGGCTGTAATTGGCTTTTCCTTTTTCCACCGCTTCTTTTTCCAGGGCGTCCGCGTGCTCCTTGGTCCATGCCAACTCCAGGGTCACATCGGTCAAGGCGGGGCTCACGAAGCGAATGTTGACCTCTTTCACGATGGGGACGAATTTTCCAGGTTCGAAGGAGGTCATTACAATGAGTCCGCCGGGTAGCTCGCCGAGGGTGAAGAGGGAGCCCGCGTACATCATTCCCACATGGTTCACATTCCCCTCGAGGGGCATGAGGATTTTGCAGTATCGATCCCTCAAGTCGAGGATCTTTACCCCTGTCCGCTTGATGCCGTCTACACGGTTTATGGCTGCCCTGGCAAGTTCCATATATTTTTCGTCAATCACCTTTCCCTCCTCGTTCTCCGTCCTCGGACGTGAGTTTTGGCCGTTGAAATTTCCCCCCTTGCCTTCGCGGCCGGACATCTGGCCTCCGGAAGCCCTGAGCCCTTGCAAATGTCGCCGTGGGGTTCCTGATCGCCTTCACCCGGGCCGGGCGTCAGATGGGTGGTTCCAGCATGCCGTGGGGGTCGTAAGGGTAATCATAGGCCATCCGCATGACCCCGGCGATCTCCCCCATGGTGGCCCCGGCCACAAAAGCTTGGATGATGGGGTAGGTGAGGTTTCCCTTGTCTCCCTTTGCCTCCTGGTAGCAGTGCTGCAAAACCGCCTTGACCTTCTTCTGGTCTCGCGTTTTCTTGTATTCCTTGATTTTTTGAACGCGGTCCCGGGAGGGCTCGATTTTACTTTCCGCCACCTCCCTGAGCAGCGTGTCTTCTTCCTCCGGGATTTTGAAGCAGTTGAGTCCCACCTTGGGAAGCTCCCCTTCGGCAATCTGTTTGGCATACCGGGCCATGACGTCATCGAAGAAGTTTTTGAACCACCCCTTGTCCGAGAGTTCAGCGGGATCGCCCTTGGATTCGATATCCAGAATCATGTCCCGGATTCGTGTCTCGATCTGGTCGGTCAGGGCCTCCACATAGTAGGCTCCGCCCAGGGGATCCACGACTTTGGTCACATTGGTTTCAAGGCCGATGATTTGCTGGGTTCGCAGACCGACCAGGTGGGACTCGGGGCTTGGTGTACGAAAGGCTTCATCGAAAGCGGATATCTCCAGCGCCTGCACGCCGGCCAGCACCAGTGCCAGCGCCTGAAGCGTGCCCCGAACGATGTTGTTGACCGGCTGCTGGGCCGTCAGGGAAAGCCCGGAAGTATGACACGTGATCACAGGGGCCCATGAGCGAGGATCCGCGGCCCCGAACTCTTCTTTCATCATCTTGGAAAAGAGCCGACGCGTGGCTCGGATCTTGGCGATCTCTTCGAAGAAGTCCGTGCTGCAGTTGACCAGGATAGCAATGCGTGGGCCGAAGCTGTCGATATGGAGTCCTCTCTTGAGCAATTCGCGCACAACGTGTCTGATCTCGATGAATCCCAGGGCCATTTCCTCAACCACGTCCAGACCCGCTTCGCTGAAAAAGTAGGTATCCTCCACAAAGGAGTGGAATCTGGGCATGTGCTCGGTACAGAACTCGATGGAATCGGTGGCCAGGCGAAGCCTCAGATGAAAGGGCATGTGAATGGCATACCCGCAGTCTTCGGCGTAGAAGGGGGCCTGAATAATGGAACCCCGCAGCTTTTCCGTGGGAACCTGGTTTTCTTTGGCCACCAGATAAAGGGCGGCTGCGGTGAAGATTGCCGGGATTGAATTGGAGACGGTGATGGAATCCAGGGGCAGATCCTTCCAGAGGTCCCGGTAATCCTGCAAGCAGCAAATGGATACCCCCTGGGTCCCGATGGCGTTGGCTGCCAGGGGATGGTCCGGATCAAGAAGAGCATTGGAAGGCGCGTCGGCGATGACGTCAATGCCGGTCTGCCCTTTTGAAATCAAATACCTCAGCTGCTCGTTAGAGGTTTTGGGATCTCCTTCACCGGAAAGCTCCCGCTGAATCCACGTCCATGCGGCAGCGGGCCGGATTCCTCGGGTAAAAGGAAATGATCCAGGGGCCCCCAGTTTCTTGCCATAATCCAGTGCTCCCGTATCCTCGGGAGTGTAAACGGGCTTGATCGGTATGTTCGATCGGGTGTGTTGCTCCCTCATCTCCAACCTCTTTTGTCATGGTAAAGATTTATGGGAAACTCTCCTTTAGGCCGCAGCCTTTTTGACCTGTACCAGGGCTTCGTAAGGACAGTGCCTGGCACAGATGCCGCAATTGTCGCATTTTTCTGTGAAGGAGATTTCATACTCATTTTCGGCATTTACCAGCCTCCGGATTTTGATGGCGGCCTTGGATGGATTGAACTCCTTTTCGAATCTGAAAGAGCACCTGAGTTCACAGATGAGACAACCTGCGCACTTGGACGGGTCCGCCAGAATAGGCGGGCCCTTTTTGCGCTTCTTCATAACCTCTCCTTTCGGTGCCAATGCAATGGGTTCAAGTTATGTTTACCGCTTTTCCTGAATAAGGACAGGTTAAAGATCGAACCCGTGATCCATTCGGTCGCGGAGGAAATCTTTTGATCAAAACCGACGCTATTAAACACCCGTTCCCGGAATCACCCGAATCACGGAGATGGAACAAGGCGGTCATGTCACATAAGCGAAAAAGATGAAAAGGGAGATCCCCAGAGACACGATGCCAATGACGATTGAAACGTCCCGTTTGCTCCCGTCGTCACTCAAAGCGGCCACAACGCCACCTAATACGGCCATGGCAAATGAAATGGCGCAGGTGAAAACGCTTATGAGTTTGGGCTCTCTTGTAAGGTTGATAAAAAAAGAAACCAAAAAGGCAAATGCAACAATGGAGGACATTGTTTGCTTGTCTCGATTTTGCAGGAACATCGCTCCAAGTCCTGCAAGGACGGCAACAACGAAAGAAGCCATGGCAAATACATTCCGCAATTTCTATGCTCTCCCATTGTAAAGGTAAAACACCGCTCACATAAAACTTCATACACCTTTGGAGCGAATAAATCCAGCCATTTTCGCACGATCCCCTGTGTTGCTCCCTCTGGCCGGTCCCCAGCATTTGGCTTAAAAAAGGTGGAGGATCATGGTTTCCCCCACATGATAATCCCTAATATCCCTTGACAATAAAAAGAGAACAATAGTATCACTCACGCCTGACAGAGGGTTTTCCGCCCTGCGCCATATTTCCCATGGTAGAGGGCAGAAGGTCTCCAAAATGGCCGTGACTTTTGGCCTTAGCGTATTGGAGGAATAGACAAAACGATGAGCGGGAAAAGAGTCGAGGTGAGAGCACCCATGTCGGGGGTGTTTTACAGAAGACCGGCACCGGATCAGCCCCCCTATGTGGAGGTGGGCCACGCGGTTAAGAAGAAGCAAATCCTGGGACTCCTGGAGACCATGAAGGTATTTCAGAAAATCAAGTCGCCGGTGAATGGGAAGATCGTGGAGATCATCGCGGAAAACGAATCGGCTCTGAGGGATGAAGACCTGATTTTTGTCATAGCAGTGGAGTAAAGGGCTTTCTTGCCCCTCGGCATGGGGCTGCCCACCTGTGATTCTACCCGCAAATGGCCACAGACGTCCAATGGATTTTCGACGGGAGGAAAGCCCGGGATCAGGAGCCGTTGGACAACGGCAATCCAAAAGTTCCAACGTTTTCAGGTGCTACCGGGAAAACTCGGGGTCTTGGCCGTTTCAGCTAGTGTCCACCCGGAAATACCATAGAGTTCTTTCCCTCACGCGGCGTGCGGGCTGTGGGAGCGCTCCCGCAGCGCGTCGAGGGAGAGGATAGGTGAGGGTGATTCACCTGCTGATTCCCCCTCCCCTTACCCCTCCCGGGGAGGGGCATTCATGGATGGAAACAAACTCGAAACTCCATATTCGGCCTAAGGGGCACAGACCATGTTTTCAAAGATCCTTATCGCGAACAGAGGCGAAATTGCCCTGCGGGTGATTCGTGCATGCAAGGAACTGGGAATAAAGACCGTCGCGGTTTACTCCGAGGCGGATGCGAATTCATCGCACCTCAGGCTGGCCGATGAGCGGATCTGTATCGGGCCGGCGGTCAGCGCCAAAAGCTATCTAAACATGGAAAGCATCCTGAAGGCCGGAAGAGAAACCAAGGCCCAGGCCATCCATCCAGGCTACGGATATCTGGCGGAAAGTGAGGAATTTGCCAGGGCTTGTGAAAGCCGCGACATCGCCTTTATTGGACCCACCCCGCAGAACTTGAAGCTGGCGGGGGATAAGATCACGGCAAAAAGGATCGTGCAGGATGCCGGTGTCCCGGTGATTCCAAGCAGCCCCGGGGGAATCGGGACGGTTGAAGACGCAATGGCTCTGTGTAAGCAGATTCACTACCCCGTGATGATCAAGGCGTCCGGAGGGGGGGGAGGCCGTGGAATAAGAGTATGCCAGGACGAAGAGGCGCTGGCGGAGGAATTTCCGGTTGCCAGGATGGAAGCTCGGGCCGCTTTCGGAAATGATGAGCTTTACATAGAGAAAACCATCACCGAGCCGCGACACATCGAATTCCAGGTGCTCGCCGATCGCTATGGCAAGGTGATCCATTTGGGAGAGCGTGAGTGCACGATCCAGAGGCGATACCAGAAGCTGATCGAAGAGTCGCCGTCGCCCGGGCTCAACGATGAACTGAGGAAACGGATGGGGGATGCGGCCATCGCCGCTGCCGAGGCTGTCAAGTACTTCAACGCGGGGACTGTGGAGTTCCTGCTGGATGAAAGAGAAAACTTCTATTTTATGGAGATCAACGCAAGGATCCAGGTGGAGCACCCTGTGACGGAGCTGACAACCGGAATCGATCTGGTCAAAGAGCAAATCAGACTGGCAGCCGGTGGACGGCTGGAATACGCCTACGAGGATATCCCCAGGCGGGGATGGGCCATCGAGTGCAGGATCAATGCGGAAGATCCGGACCGACAGTTTTTGCCGTCCCCGGGGGTCATAGAGGAATACCATCCTCCTGGAGGTTTTGGCGTGAGACTGGACACCCATCTGTACCAGGGGTATGCCTTGCCTGTCTATTACGACTCCTTGATCGCCAAGCTCATAGCCTACGATCTCACGAGAGATGGGGCGATCCGTATCATGAAAAGGGCGCTTCAGGAGTTTCGAATAAAGCCGGTTAAAACGACCATTCCTCTCTATCTCAGGATCATGGAAGATCCCTCTTTCCATGGGGGAAATTTCAGCACAAGTTTTATCAAGAAATTCGTCCCCGACGAGGATGAGGATGAAGACGAAGAAGAGGTCCTTTAGGGATGAGAACATTCGGACCCCTCCCTCACCAAGCCCTCGGTGGCCTCCCCACGGCCTTTACGGGCAAGCGGATTCCACCTCTCCATGTTGCCAATGGGGAAACCGGGCATTTCGTCTTCATCCTTTGCTTCAATCCCATCGTGACCCGGTATTCTAATCAGCCGCAGATTTTCGTTCCGGCAGCCTCTTCGCCGGTGAACGGGCCATTGAGGAGATAGGAGATGGACTTCGATTTTTCACCGGAGTGAAGGGGATCGAATTCGGGGCCGGCACGAACCAGATCCAGAAAATCATCATCGGTGAACCCAGGAAGAGGATGAAGGCGGTGTAGGGGATCTGCGGGGGAGCCCCATGAGCCATGGTTCGTGGTAGGGCATGGTTTGTGGGAGCGGCATCCTGCGGCGATAGCAAAACGGGAAGCCTTAACCCTGGCTGAGCACGTGAAGGAGGTTCACGAAAGGAGGGAGTCATGGAAGAGAGGATTTGGCACAAGTCCTATGATCCGCAGGTGCCCCCAAGCATTGACTATGAGCGGCTGACCCTTCCGGCGGCCCTGAGCAAGGCCGCCAGGGATGTTCCCGAAAGAACCGCCTTGATCATGATGGGCAAGAAGATCAGCTTCGGACAACTGGATGACCGGGTCAACGGCTTTGCCGCGGCCCTGACCAAACTGGGGATCCGGAAAGGCGACAAGATTGCCCTCTTGCTCCCCAACCTCCCTCAAATGGTGATCGCCACTTACGCCTCATTTAGGTTGGGGGCCGTGGTGGTGATGAATAACCCCCTCTATACCGAGCGAGAGTTGGAATACCAGCTCAACGATTCCGATTCCAGGATGGCCATATGCCTGGATCTCCTTGTCCCGAGGATGCTCAAGCTGAAGGAGAAGACCGGCGTCGAGACGATCATTGCCTGCCACATCCGGGATTACCTTCCCTTTCCGGCAAAACAACTTTTCCCCCTGGTCAAGAAGGGCATGCACAGAAAGACCGATCCGGGCGAAGGGGTCCTCGATTTTGTTGATCTCCTCAAGCGCCATAGTCCGGAGGAGCCGAAAACGGAAGTGAGCTTTGACGATCTGGCCGCCCTGCTCTACACGGGAGGCACCACGGGCGTTTCAAAGGGGGTCATGCTCAGTCACGCCAATGTCTCCATCAATGTCCAGCAGTTAAGGGCCTGGACCTTTGATGCCAGGGAGGAGGACGAGAGCGTGATCGGCATCTTTCCTTTTTTTCATTCGGCGGGATTCACCGCGGTCATGAACCAGTGCATCTACAGGAAAATGACCAACGTTCTGGTGCCGCGGCCGGAGCCGGAAAGTGTGCTGGAGATCACGCGAAAGTACAGGCCCACCTATTTCCCTTGTGTTCCCACCATTTATGTGGGGCTCCTGAACCATCCGAAATTTTCGGGCAAGGATTTGTCCTTTATCAAGGGGTGTGTCTCCGGGGCGGCTCCCCTGGCCGTAGAGACCATTCGAGGGTGGGAAAGGGCGGTGGGCGCAACCATTATGGAGGTCTACGGCCTCACCGAGACCTCCCCTCTCTCCCACGCCAACCCATGGCGCGGGAAAGCCAAGGTGGGAAGCGTGGGGATCCCCGTCTCGGACACGGACTGCAAGATTGTGGACGTGGAAACGGGCACCAGGGAATTGGGGTTCGGAGAGTCCGGGGAGATTCTCCTCAAGGGCCCTCAGCTCACCCGGGGGTATTACAAGAAGCCGGAGGAGACAGCCCATGCCATACGGGATGGATGGTTTTACACGGGTGATGTGGGATACATGGACGATGAAGGATATCTTTTCATCGTGGACCGCAAGAAGGATATGATCATTGCCGGGGGATACAACATCTATCCGAGGGAAATCGACGAGGTCCTTTACATGCATCCCAAGATCCAGGAAGCGGCGGCCGTGGGAATCCCGGATCCTTACCGGGGGGAGACCGTCAAGGCTTTCATTGTCCGAAAGCCGGGCGAGACCCTGGGCGAGGAGGAGGTCATCGGTTTTTGCAGGGAAAAATTGGCCGCTTACAAGGTGCCGAAGATCGTGGAATTCATGGAGGAGCTTCCCAAGAGCGCCATCGGCAAGGTGTTGAGGAGGCAGCTTAGAGAGATGGACTTGGAGAGGGCCAAGGAAAAGAAACGGGAATAGAGCGACGAGAACGATGGGAGGCGAGCGGTCCCGGGAGGAGGCGTTATGGATGGATACGATGTGGTGGTCGTGGGGGCCGGCAACGGGGGCCTGGTAGCATCCGCGGCCCTCGCACAAAAGGGCTTGAAGGTGCTCTTGCTGGAGCGACACAACGTACCGGGAGGGGCGGCCACGACCTTTTGCCGGGGGCGCTTTGAGTTTGAAGTGGCGCTCCACCAGCTCAGCGGCATGGGCAGCGCGGAAAAGCCGGGTCCGCTCCGTTTGCTGCTGGGCAGCCTGGGTGTGGTGGATGACCTGGAGTTTGTGCAGATGGATGAACTCTTTCATGTGGCCGCACCCGACGGGTTTCGAATCACCCTGGGGGCGAACAGGGAGCAAGTGACCGCCCAGTTTCGGGATCGATTTCCCCACGAAAAAGACGGAATCGAGAGGTTTTTTGATCTGGTTTACAGGTACGCCAACGAAATGCTGGCTGTGTTTGTTTTCAAGGATCCGGAACCCACCCGTGAGAAGTATCCCACCCTATGCGAATACGCCCTCAAGCCGGCCGGCGAGGTCCTGGACGGCCTCTTTTCCGATCCCCTTCTAAAAGCGGTTCTTTCCGTGTACTGGGGGTATCTGGGGCTTCCCCCCAACCGTTTGTCCTTTGCTTATCTCGCCATGCTCTATTTCACTTACATCGAGTTCAAGCCGTTTCATGTGAAAGGGGGCTCCCAGGCCCTATCCAACGCCATCGTGAATCGGTTCCTTTCCCACGGGGGAAGCGTCCGTTTCAACTGCACCGCGAAGAGAATCCTTGTGGACAAAGGGGTCGTACACGGCGTGGTCACGGAAGACGGTGACGAGATCCCCGCTCGGTTCGTGGTTTCCAATGCATCCCAGGTTTCCACCTACGTCCAGCTCATCGGTTCGGAGCACGTCCCCAAGGCCGCGCTTCACGAAATGAGAGCAAGGAGCCTCAGTCCATCGGCGTTTGTCATGTTCGTGGGATTTGACTGCGAGCCCGGGAGATTGGGCATCTCCCACACCACCAACTTCCTCGTTGGCGGGACGGGCATCGGGGATGGGATCGTGGATCGTATGTGGAAGCTCGGTATCGATGACGAGCTCCTGGTGATGAGCTGTTATGACGTGGCGGATCCGGGATTTTCCGGACCCGGGGTCTCACAGGCGAACATCGTAACGCTCAAGTACGGTGAACCGTGGCTTCGGGTTCCCCCCACACAGTACTATGAAACCAAGTACCGGTGCGCCGAGTCCATGCTGCGCCGTGTGGAGGGGATTTTTCCGGGTGTACGAAAACATATAGAGGAAGTGGAGGTGGCAACGCCATTAACCCACATGCGGTATCTGGGGCATCCCAACGGGGCCATCTATGGGTTCGAGCAGTACACGAAGGATTCCATGTTCTTCCAACCCGGGCGCCGCTCGCCCGTCAAGAACCTCTACTTTGCCAGCGGGTGGATAGGGGACCCGGGGTTCCAACCTACCCTTCAAGCCGGGAAGGCGGCGGCTGAGTCCATCATCAGGGAAATGGAAAGATCATAGGGGGAAACCATGGCCGGGGACATCGTCAAAGAGTTCGATGGATACGATCGGATCCTGCAGGAAATTGAGGTATGCAGGAAATACGGCATCAACTACACTGCGGACAGGGACGGGGCTGAGAAGTATATTCATCGCCTGCATCCGCCCGGCATGAGGGTGCGGGTTACGGACATCGTCCAAGAGTCCCCTTCGACCAAAACGCTCCGGCTGGTCTCAACGGATCGCACTCTTCCTCCCTTTCAGGCAGGGCAATACATCGCTCTCACCGTTGAGGTGGATCATCTGAGAACCAGCCGGCCCTACAGCATTTCCTCCCCTCCCAATCAGGTGGGACATTACGATGTGACCGTGAAACGGGTGGAAGGAGGTTTGGTCTCGAACCACCTGCTTGACCGGGTGAAAAGGGGGGATGTGCTCGAAAGCTCCGGGCCGGCCGGGAATTTTTACCACAATCCCCTCTTCCATGACCCCCGTATGGTTTTCCTGGCGGGAGGGAGCGGCATTACCCCCTTTATGAGCATGGTTCGGGAGGTCCTGCAGTGTGGTCTCGATCGGACCGTCTATCTTTTCTACGGGAGCAAAGATCTTCATGACATTCCCTTTCATGGGGAACTCTCGGGCTTTTCAGGGCGCTTCGAGCACATCCATTACATCCCGGTGATCGAGCATCCACCGGAGGGATACGAAGGCCACTGCGGCGTGATCACCGCTGAGCTTATCAGGCGAATCATCGGGGATCCGGAAGACCATACGTTCTACCTTTGCGGTCCGAAGGCCATGTACGATTTCTGCATCCCCGAGCTTGAAAAGATGGGCGTTTCGAGGAGGAAGATTCGGAAGGAGATTTACGGGCCGCCGATGAACATGTGTGAAGCTCCGGGTTGGCCTCCGGAGGTGAAGGCCGACGATCTGTTTACCGTGGTGGTGAACGGCGTTCAAAGATTGAGGGCGAGAGCGGGTGAATCCCTGTTGGCTTCCCTGGAGAAGGGAGGGATCCTTATTCCCTCTCTCTGCCGGTGTGGTGAGTGCAGCAAGTGCAGGCTGAAGATCTTATCAGGGAGGGTTTTCCAACCTCCAGGCGTTCTCCTGAGGAGATCGGACAGGCAATTCGGCTACGTTCATTCCTGTGTTTCCTATCCGCTGGGAGACCTGGAAGTTCTCATTTGACAAGGCGAATTGAAACAAAGGAGGTTTCGATGATCAAGACAGCGATTACCGAGATGTTTGGTATTGAACATCCCATTGTGTGCGGCGCCATGATGTGGCTTTGTAAACCGCCGCTTTGCGCGGCGATCTCCAATGCGGGAGGGATGGGAAATCTGACGGCGGGAAACTACGAGACCGAGGAGCAATTTCGAGAGGCCATAAGAGAAACCAGAAGGCTCACGGACAGGCCTTTCATGGTCAACATCACCATGCTGCCTTCCCTGAGGATCACCACCGAGCACCACAAAATGTACGTCAAGGTCTGTGCCGAGGAAAAGGTGGCCGGAATCGAAGTGTCCGGCATGCCCCTGGATCGTGGCGTGGGGATGGCGGGTGTCGAAATGGTGAAAAAGGCCGGGATAAGGCTCTTTCACAAGGTGGGATCCGTGCGCCACGCTGTTCACGCGGAAAAAGTGGGCTATGACGGGATTTACGCCGCAGGCGTGGAGGAGGGGGGACATCCCTTGAACGATGACGTCACCACCATGCTTCTCACCCCCAGGATCGCGGAGTCGGTTAAAATTCCGGTGGTCACCGTCGGAGGAATTAGCGACGGCCGTACACTGGCCGCGGCCCTTGCTCTCGGGGCGGAAGGTGTGATGATGGCCAGCCGATTCATTGCCACCAAGGAGTGTGCCGTTCATGACGCGATCAAGAACGAGCTCGTGCGGAGGCAGGAGTTCGAAACGACTCTGTTCGGAAAATCCATCGGACTTCAGGGTCGCGCCTTGAAGAACAAGGTGATTGAAGAGATCGCGGCCATCGAGGAACGGGGTGGGGGATTTGAGGACCTTGTCCCTTTGCTGGCCGGGGAAAGGATCAAGGAGGCTTGGGAAAAGGGGGATTTGGATCTCGCCCCCCTCATGGTAGGCCAGTCTATCGGGCTTATAAGAGACGTTCCCACGTGCAGGGAGCTCCTTGAAAGGATGGTCAGGGAGGCGGAGGAAACCTTGACCGGAGTATTCCGTAAAATCAAATGAGCGCGCATGGTATGGACCACCGGTATATCGCAGAGCCGGGAGGTTCTCCCACGGACATGAAAGGAGTCTTATCGATGAGCGAGGAGAAGAAAGAACAGAACAGTTTTGTAACCTATGCACGGGAAGGGTTCGTGGCCTCTATTGTTTTAAACAGGCCGGAAAAACGCAACGCATTGAATCCTGCCGTCTGGAAGGCCCTCGATGAGGCGGTTTGCAAAGCGGAGGAGGATAGCGATGCGAGGGTGGTTCTTTTACGAGGGGAGGGGCCCTCTTTTTGCGCCGGCCTGGATCTCAGCCCTGAAAACGAGTTGTTTTCCACCGTGAAAGCGAGCCCCGGTGCCGCCCAGAAATCGCGTTTTTTCAAGGAAGTTCTCAAGACCCAGGGGACCCATACCCGCCTTGAGCGTCTGTCCGTCCCCGTGATCGCGGTCATTCAAGGACATTGCCTTGGTGCGGGTCTGGAGCTTGCCCTTTGTTGCGATATTCGTCTCTGTTCGGCGGAGACGCAGTTCGCGCTGCCGGAGGCCAAACTGGGCTTCATCACGGACGTGGGCGGATTACAGAGACTGGTGAGAGTGGTGAGCCGTTGCCATGCAAGGGAAATCGCTTTCCGGGGCCATCGCTTCGATGCACGGCGGGCCCAGGCCATTCACCTGGTGAACGAGGTTTACCCCGACAAGGCAACCTTGGATGCCAGGGCTGTCGAGATGGCCCAAGAGATCGCATCGAATCCTCCCCTGGCTGTTCAGGGCGCCAAGGAGGTTCTGCTTTTCGACGAAGAAGCCACCCTGAGTCAATCCCTGGAATACAACGCCGCCAGATCCAGTATGATCGTGCCCTCGGAGGACCTGGGCGAGGCGATCAACGCCTACCTGGAAAAGCGGAAGGGAGATTTCAAAGGAAGATAACCGGATGATGCGCAAAATCGTGATCTCTGTCCTTGGAACCGATCGACCTGGAATTGTTGCGACGGTTTCGGGGATTTTGTCCCAAAACGGTTGCAACATCGAGGACGTGAGCCAGACCATCCTCCAGAGCGAGTTCGCAGCGATCTTTTTGAGCGCCCTGCCTGAGGGTGTCGAAAGCAATCAAGTCCTGGAGGCGCTGCGAAAGGGTCTCCATCCCCTGGGCCTGCAGGTTCTGGTCAAAACCATGGAGACCCGGCAGCCCGTTGGGCGGACGCAGTCCAGTGAGCCCTTTGTGGTGACAACCCTTGGGTCGGACAGGCTGGGATTGGTCGCCGGCGTCACTGAAGTGATGGCCCGGTTCCGCGTCAACATCACCAATCTCAAAGCGGTTTTCCGGGGCGGGGACGATCCCCATCGCAACGTGATGATCTACGAGGTTGATATTCCGGTGGAAACCGATTTTGCGACCTTCCGGGAGGCGCTAGGAAAAAGGGCGAGAGATCTGGGGCTGGACCTCAACTTGCAGCATCGGGAGATCTTTGAAGCGATTCACAGGATTTAGTGATCCGTCGAGTCACCCTGCCCCAGATCGGGCAAAGACAGGGTTTCTGCACAGCCGGGCAGTGGGGCTTACGGGGATTCGCCTCTGCTCCGAGGTTCGCGGCCCCCGCCGGTGGGGCCGGAAAAAAAGCCATCGTCCTCCATCCGTCTCATGCGAAGGAGGACGGACATGTGCACGGATGTATCCTCGTGAACGAAAATGTGAAAATCCCGCCGGGCGTTTGCGAAACCCCGGTGGGGATTGACGTTGAGATGCGTATCCTTTTGTCCAATTAGGGTGGGGTGCCCGATCATGGTTTCACCTTTATCATACAGGAAGTCAGGAGGAGAAGGGGCCTTCGGTCCGGTTCCGGCGTGGCTCCGCCCCGGAATGACGAGGTTGGGAGACGATCATGCTCCGTGAGCTCGATGTGCTTTCTACGCTCGAGATGTTGAGGAATGAACACCTGGATGTGCGTACGGTCACCCTGGGAATCAGTCTTTTGGATTGTGCCAGCCACCAGCTCAACGTATTCAGGAATCGAGTGGAGCGGAAAATCTGCAAGGTGGCGGATAACCTGGTCCGGGTTTGTGACGAGGTGGGAGAAAAGTACGGCATACCGGTGGTCAACAAACGGATTGCCACAAGCCCCCTGGCAGTTGCCGCCGCGCCCTTTTCCTCCTCCCAGATGGTGGAGGTTGCCCATACTCTGGACGGAGCGGCGAAGAAGGTGGGCGTGAATTTCATTGGCGGTTTCAGCGCGCTGGTGGAAAAGGGGTTCGCCAGGGGAGACCTGGAATTGATCCATGCTATCCCGCGGTCCCTTGCGGAAACAGAACGGGTGTGTGCTTCTGTGAACGTCGCTTCGACGCCTGCCGGTATCAATATGGATGCCGTCTACCAGATGGGTCAGGTTGTGAAGAAGGCTGCGGAGCTTACCGCGCGGGCCGATGGGGTTGCGTGCGCCAAGCTCTGTGTCTTCGCAAACATCCCCCAGGACATCCCGTTCATGGCCGGCGCCTATCTCGGAATCGGAGAACCGGATTCGGTCATCAATGTGGGGGTAAGCGGACCGGGAGTCGTAAAAAAAGCCATCGATCGTGCTCGCACCTCCAACGGCTCTCTGGATTTGGGTAAGCTCTCGGACCTGATTAAGAGGACCGCCTTTAAGGTGACTCGGGTGGGGGAGTTGATCGGAAGGGAGGTCGCCGCGAGGCTGGGCGTCCCTTTCGGGGTTGTGGATCTGTCCCTGGCACCGACCCCCAATGTGGGCGACAGCGTCGGAGAGATTATACAGAGCCTTGGGCTGGTGAGCATTGGCTTCCCGGGCTCCACCGCAGCGCTGGCCCTCCTCAACGACGCAGTCAAGAAAGGGGGGGCGTTTGCAAGTTCTTACGTGGGCGGACTGAGCGGGGCGTTCATCCCTGTGAGCGAGGATGCCAACATCTCGGATGCCGCTCGGAAAGGCTTCCTAAGCCTCGAAAAACTCGAGGCCATGACAAGCGTGTGCTCTGTGGGGCTGGATATGATTGCTCTTCCGGGCGATACTTCCGCGGAGACCATTGCAGCAATTATCGCCGATGAAATGGCCATCGGGGTGATGAACAAAAAGACCACGGCCGCCAGGCTGATTCCCGTTCCAGGGAAGAAAGCCGGGGACACGGCCGTCTTCGGCGGTTTGCTGGGCGAGGCCGCCATCATCGCCGTGAAAAACGACGGAGGTTCGGACGGTTTCGTGCGTCTGGGCGGAAGAATCCCCGCGCCCCTTCAAAGTCTCGTGAATTAGGGGACCAAAAAGCTTGAACCGCAAACAAAGGAAGCGCAGGAAGATTTTTGAGCCAGAGTCGTGCCCTGGTGGCTTGATGCTATGGTCCCCGTTTTTCTTCTTCCTTCCTTTTATCGAATATTTCCCATAGGTTGATTAGGAGGTTTATTTGAGCCAATGGCAATATCTCATCCCAATTAAATATTTCCGCAGTGCCGTATGTACCATCTCTTAGTTGGTATCTCTCCACATATTCTCTTTCCGGAAATACAATGATATATTCTTTTACTCCAAATCTTTCATATAGCCGCCTCTTCTCCCTTCTATCTTTCACCTCGGTAGATGGAGAAACGACTTCAATGATGAGGTCAGGGGAGCCTTGAATATTGTCTTCGGTTATTTTGCTCTCTTCACAGACTAAAAAAACATCAGGCTGAACGATATTATGGTCATCAAATACAATATCCGTTGGCGCCAAGCCGGTGTAGCATGGATTATCAGGATTCATCTTGAGTTTCATATGGAAATTGCTAACGATATTCTGGTGTTTTATCCCGGGCGCAGGAGCCATATTGTATAGTGAGCCGTCGATAATCTCCCACTTTTCGTTATCCGGCCACTCTACGTAGTCTTTAAAGGAATATTTTCTTTTCTGCTCGATCGCCTTTGTCATTGTTTACTCTCAGATGATAAGGAGCTCCTTATTTGAGGAGAGAGTATAGGCGATTTCATTTTGTGTGTCAAGGGAACCCGGAGCTAGGAAGCCTGCAATACCCGTCCTATGGTCAAGATTTCCGCTTCCTTGGTGCCCTCGTACAGTTCCAGGATTTTGGCATCGCGGTAATATTTTTGAACCTCATATTCCTCGATGTATCCATAACCCCCATGAATTTCCAAGGCAAAATTGGCGCAGAAAACCGCGGCTTCACCTGCGAAGAATTTGGCCATGGCTGCAAGGGTGTAATCGGGCCGTCCCACGTCGAGCAGCCATGCCGATTTGTAAACGAGTCCTCTCAGAGCCTCGATTCTGACTGCCATTTCCGTCAGCTTCGCCAGGGTCATCTGATAGGTGCCCAGGGGGGCGCCGAACACGTTCCTCTCTTTGGCGTACTTGATGCTCGCATCCAGGCAGGCCTGAGACAATCCCAGACCCTGGGCTGCCACCATGGGCCTGGTGGTGTCGAAGAAATGCATGAGCTGATAGAAACCTCTGCCTTCGGTTCCGACCAGGTTGGCCTGGGGAACCCGCACATCTTCAAAGCTGATTTCCGCTGTATCGCTCGCACGGATGCCCAGCTTTCCGTGAATCTTGGTCCTGGTGACACCCTTAGCATCGCTCGGCACCAGGATCATGCTGAAACGCTGATGCCTTTTTTCATCAGGATTTGTGATGCACTGGACCACCGAGAAGTCACAAACCGATCCGTTGGTGATGAACATCTTGTTCCCGTTGATCACATAGTCGCTCCCATCCTTGACCGCCCGTGTTCGATACGCGGCCACATCCGTTCCCGCATCCGGCTCCGTGAATGCCCCGGCACTTACTTTTTCGCCCCTGCAAACCGGAGCGATATAGGTTCTTTTCTGCTCGTCCGTTCCGTAGTGATGAATGGCCTCACAGCCGAAGGTGGCTGCGATAATATTCAACCCCACGCCCATATCCACACGGGACAACTGCTCCGTGATCACCGCCAGGCCTAGAAACCCAGCCCCGGCCCCTCCGTATTCTTCCGGCACCCAGGCTCCAACCAAGCCGTTTTCCGCGGCTTTTTTTCTTATTTCGGGTGTGTATTTCTCTCCTGCGTCACACTCACGAGAAATAGGGGCGAATTCGTTCTGTGCAAACTTGTAGGCCATGTCTTGCAGCATTTTTAGTTCTTCGCTCAATTCGAAATCCATTGGTCTTTCCTCCTTGATGGGTTTCCTTTCAGCCGTGACGTCTCTGTCGGAAAAAAGCCGTTGTCCGACCGAACGCTTCTATCCTTTTGACAAAAACTGCGATTCCCGTCAAGGGTGAAAGAAAACGTGACGCACGAGCAATTCGATGCCGTTTCTTTATCGGGTTCCGTAACTTGACCACTCTTTACAAATTTTGGCATCGTCGGAGGTCCTTCTCTGGTTTTGATCCTTCCACCCGGTTCAGGCGACCCTTCTTCTCCCTTCCCCATAGGATCCTGGTAAGTTTGAGAGTTTTTAAGTGCTTAGGGATGGGGAAAAAACAAAGAATGGTGGTCGGAACATCATCCCGAGACTATGGCAGAAGATTTGCATAAGAGAGAACGCCAGATCATCGGAAGCTCGTTCGATCCCTTGCGAGCTTCCATTCTTGAAAACAGGGAGAAGTCCATCAAAGGGTGAAAGGAAGAAAAAGGAGGAGTACCATGGCCGCAGATTTTAAAATCTCTGTTGAGAAGTTCAATGATACGCTGCACCTGAAACTGACAGGAGATTTTGATGAAGAATCGGCCCAGCAGGTTCAAGACGTTCTGGAGGAGAACTGTGATGGGGTTTTAAACGTTTACATCAATACCAGTTCTCTGAAGCGGATCGAGCCTTCAGGGCTGATTGCCCGGGAATGGCCCGTGTGGGAGCAAACTTTCAAAAGAGGAAACGAGAAGAGATGTAATGATTGACCGGCTTGTGGGGGCACCGACCCCCACAAGCCCGGTCTTGTGTGGAGAAGCGGTCGATTTGCCCTCACCATCATAGGATTCTATCTGAGACCCCTCAATCTGGCGGCTTTCCTGGGGGCTGCCATCCAGAAGCTGACGGCGGAGACGGCGAAGCAAGCCATGCAGAGAAAAAAGGCTCTTGTGTAACTTCCTGAAATATCATAGATATAACCGCCCAGCCAGGGTCCGATGGCCCCTCCAATTCCCATCCCTGTAAGCACGAGTCCGGAGATGGCGCCAAAATGTCTCCCGTGAAATAGGTCGGCGGCCCCCGCAAATATGGTGGAAATGAAAAGACCGGCGCCCCAGCCGAAGGAAATGGCGTAGAGGTAAAGGAGCCAGGGGCGCGAGGTGTCCGTGACCGAAACCAGGGAGATCAAGGCACCAATAGCAAGCAGATTGGCAATGGTGACGGTGGTCTCCCGGCCTATCCAGTCCGATATGCCTCCGGAGAGCTGACCCGCCACCATGAAGATCCCGAAAAGAGCAAACACGGAAGCCGCCAGAATGCCGCTGAATCCGGCATCCTCGGCGAATTTCACCTGGTGAGCGAGCACCAGGTAAGTTCCCATCCCCCAGTAAAGGAACATGGACACGATCAGCAACCAGAGCTTGGGATTCCCCATGGCTTTGCCCAGTGTAAGGCTGTCGGGTCCCGGCTCAGTGGTTGGCTGGGGAGGTGGTTTCGATTCGTGCGGCGATAACGTTTCGGGAGCACCATAGGGTTTCACTCCCTTGTCTTCAGGACGGTACTGAAAAAAGAGAATATAGAGTGGAATCAGGAAAACGGTCAGGATCGCTGCGAGAACGAAAAAGGCCGCACGCCACCCCAGGTGGGATATGATGAATTCGGTGAACATGGTGTAGGCAAAACTGAGGCCGCCGCCCATCTGCCCGAGACCCATGACCAGCCCGCGCCGGGTGACAAACCAGTTGGCGAGAGCAGGGGCGAGGAGAGGCCAACCGCTCACTGCCGTACCGAAGGGCATGAGGAAACCGAACAGCAAATAGAAGTGCCACAATTTGGTGGCAAGTGCGCAGGAGGCGGTTGCCAGCCCAAGGATCAGGATCCCCAGCGGCATGATCCGTTTCGGCTTCCAGCGGTCGCCAAGGCTCCCGGCCAGAGGGGCCAGGAAACCATAAACGAGGATATTCAGGGAGAACATGAAGGCGGTGCTTCCCCGGCTCCAGTGGAATTCTTTCAAGATGGAGGTGAAGAAGACCGAGAAAGAGTGCCTGATCCCGTAAATGAGCATCATGCTGAGCACCGCCGTGCTCACAATGACCCAGCCATAGAAGAGGCGGGGTTTTTGGGGGACTCGAAGCGTCTTTTCCATGCCTGTTTTCACCTCGCCTGCCTGCTCTCGATTCCCCTCCATTTGGAAGGAAGAGGTGACAAGGAGCGGTGGACTGTTCTCGAAATAAGGTTCATTTCACCATTCGCCAGGTTTGAAACCTTTGCCTTTAAGTCCCCATAGGAGCGGGATTTAGCGCGTTTTGCATTTTGAATGTCGAATGTCGAACAAGGAATTTCGAACAGCAGAAGTTGTTTTAAGCAATGGGTCGAGTTCCTTACTTCGATACTCTGCGGTTCCTTGTTCTGCGGTTCAAAATAAATGACTTTCAGTCATAAGGGAAATCTAGCTGCTTTAGCAGGCAGTCGTTTAATTCCCTGAAAGCGCATCCTTGACCTTCATGGTTTCAGGAGCGGAATCAGGCTCTTGAGCGGCTGGATGGTCTCCCTACCGTCCAACCCTATAGAAAAATGCATTGCCATGTCCGGACCCGTTATGGGCTATAGGAGAAAGGAAGTTGCCTGTCAATCAAAAAGGCCTCTTCGGGCTTGACCTGTGCGGAAATGATTTTTTCCCTAACGGTTAGAAGACTTGGATCAGGAATGAAAATGGACAAGGCACCGACGGGAAAACCCACGGACGGGATTCCGTTGGAGCACGGGGAGCGTCACTTGGGTTCACGCTTTTCTACATCGGCGTCTCCGTTGTCCACTTCCGTGTTGTTGGGATGAATGATGAGACGTTTTCCGGGGTGGATGGAACGTTTCGGGTCCAGATGGTTCCACATAAGCAGCGCCGGTAAAGGAACTTGAAATTGCTGGGCGATGGAATAGAGGGAATCGCCCCTCTTGACCACATAAGTTCTTTTCTTTTTGGCGGCCAAGTGATCTGCTGCCAGGCATTGGTACCTCTCCTGGAAACCTTGCGAGGAGCCGGGCGGGATATGAATCTTGCGGGTTCCCCGGGGCAGATAGTGTCTTCGGATTTCGGGATTCAGGCTCTTGATCATTTTGAAATGGGTGTTCGCGGCTTGGGCAATCACTCTGATCGGGATTTCACCGGAGCATCGGATCTCCACCTCTTCGTATTCCTCTGAAGGATAGCAATCCTCCTTGGTGAGATGGAAACCGTATCTTCCAGGGTCGGAAAAAATCGTCTTGATGGACAAAATCCGGAAGACGTATCGCTGGGTTTCGAGGGGCAGATGCAGGCGATAATAGTCGTTTATTTCCTGTTCCAGAATTTCAGTCTTCAGGCCTTCTTCCCCCATGTTGTAAGCGGCGACCGCCAGTGTCCATGAGCCCAAAGCGTTGTGCAGTTCCTTGAGAAACCGGATCGCAGCATGTGTTGAGTCCGTTAGATTCCTTCTCTCATCGATACACTTGTCGATCACGAGTCCGTGTTTACGGCCCGTGTATTTCAGAAATTGCCAGAAACCGACGGCTCCCTTACTGGAACCCGCATGGGCAAGGAGGTCGCTTTCCGCTACGGCCACATACTTGAGATCATCCGGCATATCGCTCTGTTGCAGCATCGTTTCTATCCGTGGGAAGTACTTTGTGGAACGCTTCAACCACAGGATGACCTGGGCTCTATTCCACTGAGAAATCAAGAGTTCCCTTTCCAGGCGCTCCAAGATGTCCTGATCCCCCATGGGGACAGGCTCACCACAAAAATCAAGAGGTGGGGAGACCTGGATAGAGGAAATGAGGGCGGGAATTCGAGCCGGCTCAAGGGGTTGCCCATCAGTCTTCAGGGAAATCATAAGCCCTGCAGTCGTGATGGCAATAGTCATGCACCATCGAAACAGGGTTGATTTTGTGGTCCGTTTTGGCATTTCGACAGGTCCCATGACAGAAGTAGTACAAGGCGGGCCGAGGCCTCCCTTCGCTGCGGTCACCCGGACCCTCCCTCCGCCCATAGTATTGGCTATTTGGAGGGATTCTTTAGGCTTAACTGAAGGAGCGATCTGCAGTCTTCAGTTGGGTTTTGAATTGGGCGCTGGTTCAATCCGTGGATGGGGATTTCGGAGTTTTTCCCTTCAGCCCATGGGGTGCGACATCAAAGCCGGGTTCCTCCGTGCCCGGATCTTTTAAAGCTTAGATATTGAAAAAAACAGAACCGCGGATTCCGATGATGTGAATACCGGAATTTCTGATTCTTCTTCTTTTTTTATATTGATTTCATGTAGTTAAGAAAAGGACTCGCCCGCTTTTCGGAATTTCCGGTTCCGATGAACCTTGGGCCGTGCCTGATAAATCCCGTATTATCAAAACGTTGGCCTCGGGGCATAGCTGTTGCACTATTTAATCAATGAAAGAGCTCGTGAATCGGTCAAATCTGAAGGAGGATTTCCCCTATGAACTGGAAAATTTGGAAGAAAAAACCGGCCGAAGGAGAGGCCGCAAAACCCAATGCAGAGAATCTACCCAGGCCAAAAGAGATTCCTCAAGCTGTGGGAAGGTATCTGGTTGTTGATCTTGGAAAAGACCCTGATTGGGTATGGAATCTCAAGAGTGTGGTAAGACATAGGCCGGACAGCAAGGAAGCTTTTGATGTGAGGGTCTTCGAGGAATCCGAAGCCATCCTGAAAAAGGTGAGGGTGAGGGATTATACCACCCTCGACGCCCATCCTGACTTGATTCTTTTTGAAGGCTGGTACGACAAGAAGAAAAACACGGTGGAGGTTCGAGAGAAGAAGGCTGAGACCTCCCGTGCGGCCTGACGTGGGCGCCAAGGTCGATCTTCGCCTTTCTCCCCGTCCTGCACGGATTTTTGAAAGGGGAGGGCTTCGGAGTTCTTCTGGTGGCTGGGACGGCATTCCCAGGGTGTAGGTCCATGCCTCCTGGGGGAGAGGTTTTTTTGAAAGACCCCCGGTAAAAGGAACTTCTGACCCAGACATATCACCGAGTCCCTTCCTTCAGCCTATCCTACTTGTATTCCCATACAGGAACAATTACAATAATTCTTTGTGAGGACCAGGGCTTTGCCCTGACGGGATGACGGGGTTCATGGGTTTTCCCGGCCCCTTCTTCCCGTGTGGGGAGGAGGGCGTGAGAAAGTAAACCGATTTCTCATATTGTGGTCCTGTCAACGCCCTCCGGAGGCGATGGGTCGAAGTTCGGGTCAACATGCCCCCCGTGGCGGGCGGTGATTCCTCGAAGGAGTTTTGGGACCCAGATACTTTTCTCGCCGGAGTGTACAGCATGCGACGATGGAACGGATGGGGCGAGGAGGCGATCCATTACCCCTTGAGCGAACATGCTTGCAGGTACCTGATCGGTAAGATAGGGAACCCCTCGTCTCTGCAGGATGCACCACTGGAGGACGTCCTTTCCCTGGTGCCGGAATCCCGTCTGCCTGACCACCCTTTGGTGGTGAAAGATGCAATGGATCGCTGTCGTCATGCCCGGGGACAAAGCCTTCCGGACTGGCTGGCTATGCGCAGCGGCAATTTCGGGACGTTTCCTGACGGTGTTGCCTATCCTGAAGGCGAAGAAGACGTGCGCGAGCTCCTGTCCTATAGCAGTCGAGCAGGGGCCGTGGTCATCACTTACGGAGGCGGGACCAGTGTCGTCGGCCACATCACGCCTCGAAGAAGCGATCAGCCCATTTTGACCCTGGACATGGGAAGGATGAACCGTCTTCTGAGCTTGGATAGGCTGAGCCGGATCGCCATCTTCGGCGCGGGGGCGGCAGGACCTGATGTGGAGTCGCAGCTCAGGGCTCGAGGGTACACCCTCGGTCATTTTCCCCAGTCTTTTGAGTATTCCACGGTGGGCGGGTGGATCGCTACCCGTTCCGTTGGCCAGCAGTCGCTTCGTTACGGACGAATAGAACAATTGTTTGCGGGCGGAGACCTTGAGACTCCTGTGGGAACCTGGCACATCCCCGCTTTCCCCGCTTCGGCGGCAGGTCCCGACCTGCGCGAGGTGGTCCTCGGTTCGGAAGGACGACTGGGCGTGTTGACACGGGTTGAAATGCGGGTGACGCCTTTACCTCAGCAGGAAAGCTTTCATGGCGCTTTCTTTCCGGACTGGCAGAAAGGCGTGGACGGGGTTCGCAAGGTGGTCCAGTCTGGTATTCCCTTATCCATGATGCGGCTGAGCGACGCCGGCGAAACGGAGGGGCAGCTTGCCATGGCTTCTCACCGTCGCCTTGTCCCATGGTTGGAAAAGCTCCTTCGCATGCGAGGTGCGGGGGAAAGCAGGTGCATGCTGATCTTCGGTGTGACGGGAACCAAGGCGCAGTGTCGGATCGCGCGCAGCCATGTCCTCGATTGCATCAAAGCTGCGCATGGCGTTTACATAGGCAAAGTGCTCGGCCGTCAATGGATCAGGCACCGCTTTCTGGCGCCTTACCTGAGGAATTCCTTATGGGAAAAGGGGTATGCGGTCGATACTCTGGAAACGGCCACGAACTGGAGCAATGTGAACACAATGGCCAAGGCCATAGACTCTGCGTTGAATGGGGAGATTGCACGGGAAGGAGAGAGAATGCTCCTGTTCATTCACCTGTCCCACGTCTACCCGCAGGGTGCGAGTATTTACGCAACCTGTGTATTCCCGGTTGCCACTTCCTATGATGAGACTCTCTTGCGTTGGCGACGACTCAAGACCGCCGCCTCGAAAGCGATTATGGCGGGCGGAGGAACGATCAGCCACCAGCATGGAGTCGGTACGGATCATGCAGCCTGCCTGGGAAATGAGAAGGGAACCATCGGCATCGGGGCGATCCGCGCACTTTGCAGGCACTTTGATCCTGAAGGGATGATGAACCCTGCCAAGTTGGTGGAATAGGGCTTTCGTTGGAGATAGATTGGGACGGGAAAAAAACATTCCAGAGATAGGTGGGTGGCGCGATCGAGTTTGGTCGATGGCGACTGAGCCCGGGAGTGGGCAGGGATCTCTTGAGTGGGATCTCATCGTCATCGGAGGCGGTATCACGGGGGCCGGAATTCTGAGGGAGGCGGCGAGGCGCGGGCTCAAAGCGATCCTGATCGAACAGAGAGATTTCGCGTGGGGCACCTCCAGTCGATCCTCAAAAATGGTTCACGGGGGTTTACGATACCTTCTTTCAGGGGATGTGAGATTGACCCGCGATTCCCTGCGGCAGAGGGACCGTTTGCTGCGGGAGGCTCCAGGTCTGGTGGACCCCATGGGATTCCTGTATGCCGATTACCGTGGACGCAGGCCGGGTCGATGGTCTTTCATGGCCCTCCTGACCGCCTATGATCTCCTCGGGGGTCGCTGGAACCATCGCTATTGGCCCCCGCACGAATTCACCCTTCTGGCCCCCAGGATCAACCTCGAGGGGCTTAAGGGCGGCGTCCAGAGTGGAGACGCGGTCACCGATGATGCCAGGCTGGTGCTTCGTGTGATCAGGGAGGCGCAAGGGGACGGGGCCTTCGCCCTCAATTATGTGTCCGCGGAAAACCTTCTCAGGCAAAAAAATCGGGTTTGTGGCGTGTCCGTGAAGGACGGGATTTCTGGTGCCACGGGGGAGCTTTGGGCAAAAGTTGTCATGAACGCCACAGGGGCATGGGCGGACAGGCTCAGAAGTCAGGTGGGCGAGAGAGGACGGATTCGACCCCTCCGCGGAAGCCATCTCGTTTTTCCCTTCTGGCGCATCCCTGTGGCACAGGCCGTCACCTTGAAGCACCCCGGCGACGGGCGCCCTGTCTTCATCATGCCGTGGGAAGGTGTGACTCTGGTAGGGAATACGGATTTGGACCACCAGGAGAACCTGGATCAAGAGGCCCATATTTCGGAGAGTGAAGTGGATTACCTGTTGGAAGCTGTCGGGTTCCAGTTCCCGAGCCTGGACATCGGGCGGCAGGATATCATCGTCACCTTTGCGGGTGTAAGGCCTGTGGTGGGCGGAGGCGTCTTGAACCCGTCCAAGGAAAAACGGGATCACAGCATCTGGGAGGAGCAAGGTCTGATTTCGGTCACGGGTGGAAAACTCACCACATTTCATCTCATGGCGATGGACGCATTCAAATGTGCCTCGCGTTCCCATCCGTCATGGACTTGGAGGGATGGAGACTCCCCGCTTTTTCGCAGGGCCGACGAACGGGTCCTCGCTTTGGGAGACCTTGACGCATCACTCCGGAGGCGCCTCGCAGGGCGTTACGGGTTTGAGGCGGAGGAGGTGTTTCACTGCGCTGCCGGCGGGGAGTTGGACCGTGTGCCGGGAACCGACACGCTCTGGGCTGAGCTGAGGTGGGCGGCGCGAAACGAGGCGGTGGTCCACCTGGAGGATTTGCTTTTGAGGCGCAGCCGATTGGGTCTGTTGTTGCCTGAAGGGGGCAAGGCCCATTTCCATCATGTGAGGAGGATCTGCCGGGAAGAGCTTGGCTGGGACGGGGAACGTTGGGAGGAGGAGGAGGAGAGGTACGGCTCCCTCTGGCGCCGGTGTTATGCTGTCCCCGGCAGGCCGGGATAAGGTGGGCCGGGGGAGGACTTCTTTTCGCGGAAAGTTCCATGCGTTACGGAAAAGCATTAAATTCTTGTGTGTTGAGGGGCCATTGGTTGACACGGGGTAAGGGTACTGGTAACATTACGCCTTGAAGTTAGGGTCTGTATTTCCTGAAGAATCGCGCAAAAGGGTTTTTTCCATCATGGCGGTTTACGAATATACGGCCCTTGACAAGGGCGGCAAGAACCTGAGCGGCATTATCGACGCCGACAGCGCTGTGGCGGCAAGGCAAAAGCTCAGGTCCTCCGGGGTCTACCCCGTGGAAGTGAAGGAAACCTCCGCCAAGCCCAAGGAGGCTCCTGCCGGATCCGTCTCCGTTACCAGCGTGTTCAAGAGGGTCAAGCCCGGTGAGCTTTCCGCCACCACGAGGCAGTTGGCAACCTTACTGGGGGCGGGGATCACCCTTGTGGCGGCATTGGATGCACTGGTCTCTCAGATGGGCAATCCTTTGCTTAAAAGGACCATCGCACAGGTGAAAGAGTCGGTCAATGAAGGGAACAGCCTTGCCCATTCTCTGGGTCAACATCCCAAGGTGTTTTCGCCCATTTACATCAACATGGTTCGGGCCGGGGAGGCTTCGGGCTCTCTTGACCTGGTCCTGGAGCGCCTGGCCGAATTCAGCGAGAACCAGCAGGCCTTGAGGGCCCGCTTCAGGGCCGCGTTGGCTTATCCGGTGTTCATGTTTTTCATCGGTACCCTGATTCTTTTTTTCCTGATTACCTATGTAATTCCCAATATCACCAGGGTATTCGAGGAGATGCACCAGGCACTGCCCGTATCCACCATCTTGCTGATGGGTGTGAGCAATTTTCTGAAGTCTTTCTGGTGGCTGGTGCTGTTGGGCTTGGTGGGACTGATCCTTTTACTCCGGCAATTGAAGAGAACCTCCAAAGGAAGGTATGTCTGGGATGAACTCAAACTCCGCTTCCCCGTTATCGGCTCCATCAACACGAAAATGGCCATGGCGCGGTTCGGGAGGACCCTTGGAAGCCTGCTTCAAAATGGGGTGCCGGTTTTGACAGCCCTTCAGATCGTTCGAAACATCGTCAATAACGTCCATATCGCTGACGTGATTGACCATGCCGAGGAAGAGATCCAGGCAGGGAAGAGCCTTGCTCGTACGCTGAGTCAGAGCCATTGGTTTCCCCCCATACCGGTGCAGATGATCGCCGTGGGGGAGCAGAGCGGTGAACTGGAAAACATGCTGAACAAAATTGCAGACATGTACGAGAGGGAAGTGGAATCTCAGGCCATGGCGCTGACCTCCATGCTGGAACCGGTGATGATTCTCTTGATGGGTTCGGCGGTGGCCTTTATTGTCATTTCCATCCTTCTCCCGATTTTCGAGATGAACCAGATGGTTCGGTGAACACGCGATCCGGAAATTTTTGGAGCAAGGAGGAAGAGGGGGAAAAAGAATGGACAGGAAGAAAAACGATCATGGTTTTACTCTGATCGAACTGATGGTGGTGCTGGTGATTCTCGGTATCCTGGCTACGCTGATCGTTCCCAGGATTATGGGAAGGCCGGACGAGGCCCGCCGCGTGCAGGCCCGCGTGCAGATGGAGAGTATGGAGACTGCGCTCAAGCTCTATAAGCTCGACAATGGGGCTTATCCTTCCACCGAACAGGGGCTTCAGGCGCTGGTGGAAGCTCCGAGCGTCGGCCAACTCCCGAGGGCCTGGCGCGAGGGAGGCTACCTGGAGAAGGGGCGAGTTCCCAAAGATCCGTGGGGCAACGAATATGTCTACTTGAGCCCCGGAGTTCATAGTGAATACGATCTTCTTTCCTATGGTTCAGACGGACAACCAGGCGGAGAGGGCAATGACAAGGATATAAGCAGCTGGGAGCAGGATTAGGCTTTCTTCGCAAATCCTATGGGAAACCCGGTTTGAACGGCATTTCGCTTTGAGAGGATGTGCCGTGGCCTATGATCCGGAAAAGAAAAACCGATACAGTCCCTGCAAATGGAGTAGGGCGTGCGATATCGCAACACAAACGGCTACACCTTGATTGAGCTTGTCGTGGTCATGGTATTGATCGGGATCATGGTGAGTCTCACCATCCCGCGATTTCGAGATGCCATGTTGACCGACGAACTCAAGAAGACCACGCGAGAGATGGTAGGACTCATCAGGAATTTGAGAAACGAGGCTGTCCGAAATCAAAAGGCTTATGTGCTTCATTTTGATCTTGAATCGGGCCTGTACTGGATCGACTCGACAGACATGAGCGAGGAAGAACGGGTGTTTGCGCGGGAGAAGGCCTCTTCGCTTCCCGGAGGGGTCCGCGTTCAGGATGTCTGGCATAAAGGAAAAGGGAAGAAAATGACCGGGGAGAGCACGATCCTTTTCAACAAGAAAGGATACGTGCAACAATCTGCGATCCACCTGATTTCGGAGGATGATCGGGAGTTCACCCTCGTTTTGAGTCCTTTTATCGGGGAGGTCAAGGTTATTGACAGGTATGTGGAATTTCAGGACACCTAGGGACCTGTGGGACTATTCGTCCTGTTCTCCTTTGCACATGTGGCGGAAATGAGATCTCTCTTCTCATCGGAAGTTCAACCTCCTCCAGGGATTTTCTGAGGACTCCACGTCCGCGGGTCGATTGGAAACCAGGGATTTTCAATAAAGCGCAACGGCTGATCAGCCAAGTACAAATCAAGAGGTGCAACGGGTCGTGGCAGGGTTTTTCTTCGTGAAGGATCCGGACTGGAAAAGGATCTACGGGATGTCAGGGTTCACGCTTCTTGAAGTCATGGTGGCGCTGGCCATCATCGCGGTAGCCCTCACCGCCGTATTGGGGTCACAATCCCAGAGCGTGTCTCTGGCAAGTGAGGCAAGATTCAGTACGACGGCTCCGCTTCTGGCCCAGAGCAAAATGGCTGAAATCGAGATAAGGGACCCCGGAGACCTGATGGATGATTCAGGCGATTTTGGAGAGGATTTCCCGGAGTACACCTGGCAGGTCACCCTGAGTGATGTAACCTTTGATCGGCCCGAAAATGTTTCACAATTTCTCAAGCAGATGGATTTGAAGGTTTCCTTGGGGGAGAGCGGAAGGTATGAATATCACCTGCGACGCTTTCGATTCGTGCCGAAGGAATGAACCCGGCACCAAAGCATTGACCGGGCGAAAGGCACCCGTGGGGATGCAGAAAAAAGAGGTGCGCGGGTTTACCCTCCTGGAGATCCTCATTGCGCTTTTTATTTTTGCGATCGTTCTGTCCACCCTGTTTACTTCCTACTCGGGAACCTTTACGATCATGGGGGATACGGAGTTTCAAGCGGACATGTACGGAAAGGCCCGCACCGTATTGGCGAGAATGCAGGAAGACTTGGAATCGATTCATTTTTCTCCCGGCAAAAAGACTCCGGAGTCTATCGACACGCCTCCGCCTCCCACACGATTTGTGGGGGAGGCGAAGGAGATCGACGGAAGAAAAGCGGACGGTCTGCGGTTTTCCTCCACAGCTCATCTCGTCTTTGACGAGGAGGATCAAAATTCCGGAACCGCCGAAATTCGTTACGAAGTGCGAGAGGCGGAGGGGGAGGCTCTTGAGCTTTACCGTGTGGATACCCCGCGCTTCGAGGAAGCGCCGGAAGCGGGGACAGGAGGACTCCTCCTCTGTGATGGTCTTTACTCCGTAAAGTTCACCTACTTCGATCGAGAGGGTTCGAGCTACGAAAGCTGGGATTCAACGGATACGGACGCCACCTACGAAGATAAGCTGCCGGCGGTGGTGAACATCGTGCTGGAATTCCTGAATGAGCAGAATCCGGAGGCCCCTTTCAGATTCATGACTGCCGTTGCGCTTCCCATGGCCGGGGAGGAAAATGGTAAGACGCAGTAAGGAAAACGCCGGTTTTGCCTTGCTCCTGACGATTCTGATCGTTGGCCTGATTGTTGCAGTGACGTTACAGTTTAACAGCAACATGTGGGCGGAATTACACGCAGCGGCCAACCTTCGGGACGGAATCAGGCTGGGCTGTGTCGCCCGTTCAGGATTCGACTATGCCCTCGCTGTGCTATACGAAGATGGGGGGCAGAACGATTTTGACTCTCTTCGGGAAGTCTGGGCGGACCCGCAGGAGCTCTCCTCTCCATCCGGCTCCATGTTCCAGCAGGACCGATTCGAGGTGGAGATCAAGGATCTCACGGGGAAGATCCAGGTCAACAGCCTGATGACCAAGGAAGGAAAGGTGAACGATCTTCAGCGAGCCCTGCTGGAGGAATTCCTCAAGGTGGAGGAGTTCGGTCTCGAGGAGGATGAGGCGCGCAATATTGTCAATGCGATCATTGACTGGATCGATTCGAACGATGAGCCTATCCTTCCCGGAGGAGAGGAAAATTACCAATCCCTGGATAAACCCTATTCCGCCAAGAATGAGCCCCTGGACTTCCTGGAAGAACTCCTGCTCGTGAAGGGGATTACGAAGGAGCTCTTTTACGGGACAGAGGATAAACCGGGCATTGCCCGGTACATGTCGGTCCACGCGGGCGATGGGAGGATCAATATCAATACGGCGGATCCATTGATCCTCAAAGCGCTTTCCCTTTACATTTGCGGACAGGACCTGGCCCGGGAATGGGTGGATTACCGTGAAAACGAAGACAATGATATTTCCACCTATATCGGGTATTACGGGTTGCAGGACAAAACGACGAAATCCGACCAGTTGATTACCACAAAAAGCACCCATTTCGAGATCCGAGCAACCGGGATCAGAGAGGTGATGAAACGGGTGGTCACGGGCGTGGTGGAGCGGAACAATCAGGAGCGGAGTCTCCGGGTGCTTTCATGGAAGGTGGAGTAACAGCGGACGCTTATTATGCCGGGAAAAATACTAGGCCTTGACATCAGCGAAGACGCGATCACCGCGGTTCAGGTCACCGGTGGGCTGAAGGGGTACCAGATCTCGGCCTGTGCCAGGATCGAGTTTCAAGGGAACGGGGCTCTGGATGAAGCCCTGAAAGCCCTTTTGGAGATGACCGAACTGAAGAGCGACATGTGCCTGGCCACCATTCCCGGGGAATACATCTCCTTTCGAAACCTTCAAATGCCCTTCAGGGATCCCAAAAAGATCCGGCAGACCCTTGCCTTTGAGATGGAGTCCATGGTTCCCTTTCCCATCGAAGAGGTGGTGACCGATTTCACCGTCCACGAACAATCGGATCACAGCGACATTCTGGCCGCTTCCGTCAAAAAGACCTACATTTCGGAGTGCCTTGCCGCACTGAGGAGCCAAGGAGTGGATCCGGAAGTGCTTGAAATCCGGTGTGTACCGGTGATTTCATGGCTTCTGAAACGGGAGGGAACTCCCGGGGACGTGTTGGTCCTGGAAATCGGGGAAAAGCGGGTGACGATGGTCCTGGTTCTTAAAAGGCGGATCGCCTTGATTCGCACCTTTTCCTTTGAAGGCGGCCCCGCCTCTCAGGCCCCGGAGGTCGCAGGGAAGGAGGAAACGGGTGCCGGACCGATCGAACAGGTGGAATCGGCCTTCAAGTCCGTCTGCACCATGATCCAGAACACCCTTCACTCCTTTGAATTCCAAAGCCATAAGGAAGTCCGTCCTGAAAAGGTTTTTTTCACCGGAACAGGGGGCCATGTGCCGGTTGCAGAAACACTCCTCACCCGGTTCCTGGGGATCCCGGCGGAAGAGATCAATTTGGCCGGGGACAAGAGAATTCGAAAGGACGAAAATATCGCTCGTATTTGGAATCCTGCCTTGATGGACAGCGCCTTGGCGCTGGCGCTGAGGGATGCCAGGCAAGACCTGGGTTTCAACTTCAGAAGGGATGAGTTCGAGACGAAAGCGAAGTATTCCGGCCTCAAGAAGGAGCTAAGAAAGGTTGCCGTATTCGTTCTCCTTTTTCTCGCACTGCTGGCTTCCGATGCCGGGGTCGATTACTATCTCCTGAAAAAGCGATACAACACGCTGGATCAAAAGATCACGGAAGTATTTCGGCAAACGCTTCCAGAGGTCACCAGAATCGTTGATCCTGTGCAGCAGATGAAAGTAAGAATCGACGAACTCAGGGGTTCATCCATCGCCGCCCCAGGCGTTGACGGGCACCAAACGGTCCTTGACCTGCTGAAAGACATCTCGCAGCGGATCCCCGAATCCACGGAAGTAAAGGTCAGCCGCATGGTTTTGGATGCGGAGACGGTGAGGATCAGCGGCAGAACGGACACCTTCAACACCGTGGACAATGTCAAGGGCAGCCTGGAGTCCTCTCCTTTTTTCAGTTCGGTGACCATCAGTTCGGCGAATCTTGACCGCTCAGGAAAGGAAGTCCAGTTCGAACTCAAGCTTCAACGGGTGAAGTCCTAAATGAGACTGGCTAAACGAGAAAAACATTTTTTGACCCTGACGGCGGTTGCCATTGGAGTCTTTGTTCTCTTCAAGGCCGTCGTCTTTCCCTTTGCGGACAAGATGGAGCGTCTTGAGAGGGGGGTCAGGGCCAAGGAGCAGGGACTGAAGGACATTGCGAGGCTCAGTGCCGAATACCAGTCCTATCAAAAAGGTTCAAGAGGAATTCAACAGGTCCTTGCGAAACGTCCGAAAGGTTTTACCCTTTTCTCCTTTTTGGAGCGAGCAGCGGGAGAGGCCCAGATCAAGGATAACATCAAGTACATGAAGCCCTCCGTTTCCTCGCAAACCTCGGGGCCTTACAAGGAATCCATGGTGGAGATGAAACTGGAAGGAGTCACTCTGAAACAGCTCGTGGACTATTTCTATCGAATCGAATCGCCGGAGAATGTGGTCAGCATCAAGAGGCTTTCCATCAAGGAACTGAAGAAAGAGTCGGGGTATCTGGAAGCGATTGTGCAGGTTTTAACCATGGAATAGAATGGATGGTTGAATGGTTAAGTAGTTGAATAGTCGAATGGTTAAATGGTTCAATGGGTAAACACGCTTTTGATTTGAACCGCAAAGAACGGAAGGGCGCGAAGGTTTGCTCGGTGAGCGGTGAACGCAGAACTGTGAACGGCCCTCAGGGCCCCGGGGTTGATGATGCAGTTGAAGATGGGAAAAAATAAGAAATGGCTTGGTTATGCTCTTTACAGCATCGTGCTGCTGGCGGTGCTTCTCTATCTTCGCTTTCCTTCCGGCGTGCTTGAGGACTACTTGCGAACACAGGCGGAGAGCGCCTTCCCCCGGTACAGCGTGTCCATCGGAGAGGCTGAGCCTTCCCTGCCTCCTGGTTTAAAAATCACCCATACGTCGGTTTCAACGAAGGGGGAACCCAGGGTTAGCCTCCTCAAGGCGGAAAGCCTCTCCCTCAGACCGGATTTTTGGTCTCTTTTGCAGGGCAAATTGAAAATCTCCATAGACTCCCGCCTTTACGGGGGATCCGTTCACGGATGGATCCATTTTGTTGGAAGGAACTGGAAAGGACCGTTTACCGCCTCTCTCGAGTTAAAGAACCTGAGCTTGAGTGAGTATGCATACCTTTCAACCTTCCTGGACAGAGAGGTCAGCGGGTCCCTGGCCGGTACGATTTCTTACGCGAACGGAGAAAAGACCTTGCTGGAAGGAACGGGTAAGACGGATTTGAGGGTGTTGAACGGGAAAGTGGAGTTCTCTGAACCCCTCTTTTCCATCGAGTCCGTGAGGTTTGACGAATTGCTGATCAGGCTCGACATCAAGAACAGAATCATCGATCTGAAGCAGGTTGAAGTGAAGGGCTCGGACGTTCAAGGGACCTTGTCAGGAAGCATTCGGCTGCAAAGGGAGTTTTCGAAAAGCGTGCTCGACCTCAGAGGGGAGGTGGAACCCATGGCTGGATTCATCAAGAGCAGTCAGGAGGCTGCAAGGGCCATGGATCTCCTGAAACGGCGTTTGAAGAGAGGAAAACTTCAGTTCGTGGTCCGAGGCACACTCGAAACCCCTCGGGTGAAGTTGATTTAAAACAAGTTGAAAAAAAATGACGAAGTATTATTCTACCTTATTTAACCTTCTTGCCTTGTCCGCCGTGCTTTATGTGGGAGTCGGCGTCTTTTACAGAGTTGTCCAGATCAAGTTTGCCCGGGTCAGCACCGACACGGTGGTCATGCAGAAAGCTCCTGACATCAAAGAGGAAAAGAAAGCCTCCCTGGAGGATTTTCAGGTCGTCGCAGATCGAAATCTATTCGGATCTCTCGAGAAACCGCCCGAGCCTGAAAAAGAGGAAGAGCTGAAGACGGAGGAGTTAGAGGCTCTCGAGCCCACTTCCCTTAAGATTTTGCTCCTGGGAACGGTTTCAGGCAGCGATGAAGATGCCTACGCGGTCATCGAAGAAACGGCCAAGCGAAAACAGGGGCTTTACAGGGTCGGGGACAGTATTCAGGAAGCAATCGTCAGGAGGATTTTGAGAGGAAAGGTGATTCTCAGGGTTGGTGAAAAGGATGAAATCCTCACCATGGAAGAGGCTGCCGCATACGGAGACGGTAGAAAGCAGGCCGCTTCGAGAGTGCCCGGTGTACGGGGGGGATCGGAAGGAGAGCGCATAGAGGTTAGTCGTGCGGAGCTTCAGGATTCCCTCAAGAATATCAACCGATTGCTGTCGCAGGTGCGAATACGGCCTCACTTCAGGGATGGCAGAGCGGATGGACTGGCGGTCAGCCGGATCAAGCCGGACTCCGTTTTTACCCGGTTGGGGCTGGAGGATGGGGATATCATCAAAGAGGTCAACGGTCAGCCCATCAAGAGCCCGGATGACATCCTGGGTCTTTATAGAAGGCTGAAATCAGGGTCCCAGGTTTCCCTGCAGGTAGACCGCAGGGGTGAATCGAAAGCGCTCAACTATTCGTTCCAATAAGCCGTGTACGCAACGTTCTACAATTTGAAGGAGAATCCCTTTAACCTGACTCCGGATCCCCGGTATCTCTTTCTGAGCCTTTATCATAAAGAGGCGTTGGACCACCTGCTTTACGGCATCAACGAGAGAAAAGGCTTCATCGCCATTACCGGGGGAATCGGTACGGGGAAGACCACCTTGTGCCGGGCACTGCTGAGCCATCTGGATGCTTCCACGAAAAGCGCATTGATTTTCAATTCGTTCATTTCGGACATGGAGCTCTTGAGTGCCATCAATCAGGAATTCGGCATTGCAATGACGCAGGGCAATGGAAGCAAAAAAGACCACGTGGACGCCCTGAACCGGTTTTTGCTCAAGACCTTCTCGGAGGGCGGGAACGCACTTCTGCTGACGGACGAAGCTCAAAACCTCTCTCCTTCCGTCCTGGAACAGATCAGGATGATCTCCAATCTGGAGACGGAGAAAGAGAAACTGATCCAGATTGTGTTGGTGGGGCAACCGGAGTTGAAGGAAATTCTAAAAGCCCCCTCCATGAGGCAGCTCGACGAGCGTATTACGGTGCGCTATGACCTCAAGCCCCTTCACCCGGAGGACATCAAAGGGTACGTGGAACACCGCTTGGTTGTGGCGGGAGGGAGGGGAGACCTGAGGTTTACCGGCAGCGCCTACAAAAAAATCTACGCCTATTCCAGAGGGAACCCCAGGAGGATCAATGCGGTTTGCGACAGGGCGTTGCTCATCGGTTTTGCGGGGGGCACGCACACCATCTCGGAAAAAATCGTTTCAAAGGCCATCGATGATCTTCAGGCCGACCCGTGCATGGATCCCCTGGCACTGCGGAGATCCGGGAAGCGGTCGAGGCCCGTCCTTTTATTGATCGCCCTGCTTATGTTCATTGTGGCGGCCTTTGTAGGATGGAATTTCAGAAAAGAACTCCTGGACAGGATTTCCCCTGTCCAAAAGACGGCGGTTGTCCCAATGGTGAGTCCTCCGCCCAAACCTCCAGAGCCCGAAAAGAAGCCGGCCCCTCTCTTTCTGGATGAAAGGACAAGTCTTTCGACTCTGTTCGGGCTTTTTGAATTGGGAAAGATGAGCGAAGAGGACCAGGGTTTGTCTCAACTGGGTCTGGTCTCCTTCCGGGTGCCGGCCGAGTATTACGTGATATTCAAGAAACCCTTTCGGGTTCATGTATCGGGTAGCGCAGACTCTTCTTCGTCCTCTCCCCGCTACCTTCTGATTCGGGAAGTGACCGAGGAAGGCGCCATTGCCATTGATGCGGAAGGGAGAGACCGGGAGGTCGGCAGGGAATTTATCCTGGAAAACTGGGGTGAGAAAGTTTCGTGGCTTTACTCCCAAAGGAACACCCGCCTGATGAAAGGGATGAGTGGACCGGAGGTCTTGAGGTTTCAGCGGGTCCTGAGTGAGCGAGGATATCTGGTGGAACCCACCGGAGCCTTTGATGGAGAGACTTTTACCGAAGTGGTGCGATTCCAGAGGGATTTCGGGCTACACCCGGATGGGATTGTGGGTCCCAGAACCATGGCTCTCATAGACCAAATGATGGAGTGAATTGGATGAGCTACATCCACGAAGCCCTGAGCAAGGCACAGATCGAAAGGGACCACCGCTACAGGAAGTACGGTGGAATCCTGGCAGCCCGGGGTAAAGAGACCAGGCTTTTAACCGGGAGGTGGATCTTGCTGCCCATGATCTTCGCCATCCTCGCTTTTGGATCCTATTGGTGGGTGAGTTCCTCCTCCAACAAACCGGCACTGCCTTCGGATTCAACAGGAAAGAAGCCTGATGGAGAAATGATCCGGGAATTTTCGGGGAATGCCGATTCCTCCTATGAACGGGCAAAGGCATTGCAAAGGGACGGGCGACTGGAGGATGCTAAACGTTTCTACCAGGAGACCCTTAAGGTGGATCCGGGTTACATCGAAGCACTGAATAACCTGGCTGTGATCTACATCGCTGAGAAGGACTACTCGGGGGCTCGAAGCACCTTCGAAAAGGTCATCCTGCTGAAACCGGACTGTGTGGATTCTTACTACAATCTGGCATGTGTCTATGCGATTCAGGGTGAAGTGTACAAGAGTCTTGTGCATTTGAAGAAGGCGATCCTGCTGAATTCCTCGGTGAGAGACTGGGCCCGCACCGACACGGATCTTGAAAACCTGCGTGGAATAGCGGAGTTCGAGGAGATGGTCGGGGACGGCCAAGAAGCGAACGCATTGAATGAACCCCTTGACCAGGGGTTCTGAGCCCTATGGGGCAAGACCTTGGGAATAATCCAGGGAAAGAAGGATAAAAGCCTATGGAGCGTGGAATAGGGATAGGATTCATCCTCTTTTTGTGTGTCCTGTATGTGATCGATCCATGGCCGCTTTACGGGGCCCGGGTGGCCGGTGAGAAGGGCGTTACGCCCGCAGCTCCCCAGGCGCAACAAAGAGTTCAGAGGCCTGAGAGAGTGGCTCCAGCCCCCCCGGGAACTTCAGCGCCGGCAAAGCCTGCCCCTGATCGACCGGACACGGGCAAGGAGAAAGTTGCCCTGGCGGCCGAGGACGCTTCAAAGGGATCGACCCCGGAGACAAGGTATGTCACCATTGATTTCGACAATGTGGACATTGAAATTTTCGTCAAGTTTATCAGCGAGCTGACGGGGAAGAACTTTGTCATCGACAAGGGGGTAAAGGGGAAAGTGACCATTATTTCTCCCACCAAGATCTCGGTGAATGAGGCCTACAAGGTTTTCGAATCCGTGCTGGAGGTTCATGGTTTCACCACGGTGCCCGCCGGGAACATCATAAAAATTGTGCCGTCAGTGGAGGCTCGATCCAAGGATATTGAAACAAGGCTGCGGCGGGAGTCCATATCCCCGGAAGACAAGGTGGTCACTCAACTGATTCCTCTCAAGTTCGCCGATCCCGAGGAATTGAAGAAACTCTTCGCCCCTTTGATCTCCAAGAGCAGCGTGATTGTTTCCTACCGGCCGACGGGCATGCTGATCGTGACGGACGTATTGTCCAACATCAGACGGTTGCTAAGAATCACCGAGGTGATCGACGTGGAAGGGGTGGGTGAAGAGCTGTCGGTGATCCCTCTCAAACATGCAACGGCAGCCGGGATGGCCAAAACCCTGTCCGCTGTTTTTCAACAGGTACCGTCAAAAGCGAAAAGACCGGTAGCGGGTGAACCCGTGATTCGTATTGCCCCCGACGAAAGGACCAATGTTCTTATCATCCTGGCTTCCGAAGATGACACAAAGAAGATCAAGGAGCTGGTGAGGCTTCTGGATAAGGAGACGCCGCGGGGAGAGGGAGACATCCATGTCTGTTATCTCCAGAACGCCAATGCGGAAGACCTGGTCAAGGTGTTGATGGCCATCCCTTCCAAGCAGACAAAGGAGGCGGAAAAGGGAAAGGCGCCTGTGGTTTCCAAGGAAGTGCAGATCACGGCAGACAAGGCCACGAATTCACTGGTCATCATGGCCAGCAAAGACGATTTCCTTGTCCTGGAAGAGGTCATCAAGAAGCTGGACATTGCCCGAAGGATGGTTTATATCGAAGCACTTCTCATGGAAGTGAGCGTGAACTACGCCTTCGACCTTGGCGTGCAGTGGATCGCCGGGGAACCCACAGGAAGTCACGATGGAAGAGAGTTTGTAACCTTCGGCGCCTCCATCCCTCCAAAACCGACCTTTCCGTCGGTTACCCAGAACGTCGTGTCTCCCCTGACAGGGTTTTCCCTGGGCGTGCTGGGCGAAGGGATCAAGATCGGCGACATCATGTTTCCCAACATCGGGGCGGTGATCAAAGCCTTTCAGAATGACACCAATGTGCATATTCTCTCAACTCCTCAGATCATGACCACCGACAATGAAGAGGCGGAGATCAGGGTGGGAAAGAACATTCCCTACCTCACCAGGCAGGAGACAACGTCCTCCTTGACCGACTACAGCAACTACGAGTACAAGGACGTGGGGGTGACGCTCAATATTACGCCCCAGATCAACCAGGAAAGGTTCGTCCGTCTCAAGATCAACCAGGAACTGAGCCAGGTGGTGGAACAGGAACAGATCGGTCTTCCCACCACCCTCAAGCGGTTGACCAAGACGACCGTGATCGTTAAGGACGGCAGCACCGTGGTGATCAGCGGTTTGATCGACGAAACCTTGAATGAATCGGCCTATCAGGTTCCCTGCCTGGGGGGCATCCCGGGCTTGGGTTGGTTTTTCAAATCCGTGGGGAGGTCCAGGGACCGAACCAACCTGTTCGTATTCCTGACTCCCCACATTGTGGAAAACCCTTCGGAGGCAGAGGCCCTCTACGAACAGAAGCGAGATGAGATCAAGAGGATCGAAGCGGGTACGGTCAAGATGTATAAACGCCCGCCATCACAAATCAAGGAGCCGGAGAGAATAGAGAACGAATAGGACCTCTTCTTACGGGTTCGATTCCGAGGCGAACCATGAAACGCATCGGTGAAATACTAATGGAAACCTGCGGGCTTTCCGAGGAAGCCTTGAACAGCGCTCTTGAGATTCAGGAAGAGAAAGGAGGCAGGATCGGGGAGATCCTGATCCGGCAAAAGGCCATCTCCGAATCCGACCTCTTGAGGGCTCTGAGCATTCAGTTCGGCATGCCTTTTGCGCCCACCCTGGCTGTGGAAGGCCTGAAGACCGAGTTCACCGAGAAAGTCCCGATTCAGTTTCTCAAGAAGTACATGATGGTCCCGGTTGTCAACGCCACGAGCGCATCGATTGCCGTCAATGACCCGATGCTCTTCCAACCGCTGGACGACCTGCGTCACCTGGTGGGTTTGAACGGCACCGAAATCGTGCTCGCACCCCAGTCGGCCATTGTCTCCGTGATCAATTTTTCCTACGATATGAGCCGCACCTCTGCGGAGCAGGTGATCGAGGGGATGCACGAGGAAGACACCGAGCAGATCATTTCCGAGATTGAGCAGAAGGGGGACCTCCTGGAGGATACCAGCGACGCCCCGATCATACGGCTGGTCAACTTGATGATGTCCCAGGCGGTGAAAGAGCGCGCCAGCGACATCCATATCGAACCCACCCAGAACAAGGTGAAGATCCGATACCGCGTGGACGGAATACTCTACGATATGCTCACCCCGCCCAAGCATGTCCAGTCCGCATTGATCTCCCGCGTCAAGGTGATGGCCAGCATGAACATCGCCGAGAAACGCCTTCCCCAGGACGGCCGGATCGAGATCCGGATCGGCGACAGGAACATCGATATTCGAGTCTCCACAGTCCCCACCGCTTTTGGCGAGCGGGTGGTCATGCGTTTGCTGGACAAGACCCATGTGCTTCTCAAGGTCTCGGACCTGGGGATGCCGCAGGACCGGATGAGTCTCTTCGACAGGCTCATCCACGCTCCACACGGCATTATCCTGGTGACCGGGCCGACGGGAAGTGGAAAGACGACCACGCTTTATGCGGCTCTTTGCACCATCAATACCACCGACATCAACATCATTACCATAGAGGATCCCATAGAATACCAGATCGACGGGATCGGTCAGATTCAGGTAAGTTCTAAAATCGGCCTCAGCTTTGCGAGGGGACTTCGTTCCATCGTACGTCAGGACCCGGATGTGATCCTGGTGGGCGAGATCAGAGACCTGGAGACCGCGGAAATAGCCATACAGTCCGCCTTGACCGGCCACCTGGTATTTTCGACCCTTCATACCAATGATTCGGCAAGTGCCATTACGCGTCTGATTGATATGGGGATAGAGCCCTTCCTGGTCAGCTCCTCGGTCAATGCCATTTTGGCCCAGAGGTTGGTGCGCAGGATCTGCAAAGACTGCAGAAAACCCTATACGCCGGACGAAGAATCCCTCAAAAGCATCGGATTATCATCCGAGATGTTGGGTGGGCGAGTCATTTACCGCGGGGAAGGGTGTCCTTCGTGCCTGAATACGGGCTACAAGGGACGAACCGGTATATTTGAACTGATGGTTTTGGAGGACAACCTGAAGAACATGATTTTAAAGACTTCGGATTCCAATTCCGTTAAGCACCTGGCCGTTGAGCAGGGGATGATCACCCTGCGTCAGGATGGCGCCAGGAAGGTTTTGGATGGGTTCACCACGATCGAAGAGGTTTTTCGGGTCACACAGCAATAGGGCTTCTCATTTTTCTCAGTTTTCATCGCCGCCTTCAGAGCGTTGCCGGATAGGGAAGTGAGGGCTTGCGGGAATCCTCCAGGTCCAATTGGAGGACGGAGGAACGAATCAAATGAATCGAACTTCGGCAAAGGCGGGTGGTATTTTCCTGTGCGGACTGATGTCCCTGTGGGTTGCCGTCGCGTGGGGAACGGAACTCTATGTCCCTGCGTTGCAGGCCGTTTCCGGTCAGACGGTTGAGCTTCCACTCATGATCGACCAGGTGGACAACCTGGCCGGCATCAAAGTGGTGATCCGATACGATCCGGACTTGCTTACATTCAAAAGAGGAACGAAAACACCGCACACCGATTCGCTGATGCACATCATCAATGACAAAAAGCCGGGACTGCTCATTGTGGTCATGGCCGGAGCAAGGGGAATCCAGGGAAAGGATTTTCCGATTTTGAGACTCACTTTCGCCACAAAGGAAGGGTTGAAAGAAAACCACACCACCCGGCTCACCATAACCGAAATCCAGTTGATGAGCGATCAACTAAAGGATGTGGTGTGCCGCGCCAGGGTGGACGGCCTGACTATTTTGCCCCAACCAAGAAAAGAGACCCCAAAATGAACGGCCGTCAAACGGCCTCACCCTGTTCCCGTGAGCCCGGACCGGAGTGAGGAGCAAGACCGACGGCCTCATAGCCTGTTGACTGCGTAGAATCGAAGGAAGGCCTTAGCGGAGGAGCCCATGGACACGGAGGAATTTTTGAAACAGGTCCCCTTGCTGCGGTGCCTCCGAGCTGAGGATCTGAAAAGGCTCTCTGCCGCTTTCAGGGTCCAATCTGTTAGGAAGGGAGATGTCCTTTTCCACAAGGGGAACGAGGGAACGGCTCTCTATGTGATCAAGAAAGGCAGTATCAAGATCGCCCTTTCTTCCATGACCGGGGACGAGGTCATCTTGGCGATTTTTTCCGAAGGGGACTTTTTCGGGGAGATGTCGCTTCTGGATGGGATGCCGCGTTCCGCGGATGCTGTGGCTCTGGAGCCTTCCACGCTTCTCGTACTGAATAGAAGCGAATTCATCCATTTTCTAAGAGGCAACGAAGAAGCCATCGAGGCCATTTTAAACTGTCTCTCCATGCGTTTGCGGAAGACCGACGATCACCTGGAGGACACCTGTTTCCTCAATATCTCGGCCAGATTCGCCAAAAAACTGGTTGAACTGGCTGAGGCGCACGGCCAAGAGGAAGAAGGCAGTCTTTTGATCGATATGGATCTGAAGCAAAGGGATCTTGCCAGCATGGTCGGGGCGACCAGAGAAAGCATCAACAAAGAACTGCGGACATTACGCGAGAAGGGCCTTGTCACAACCGAGGGGAACAAGATCCGGATCCACAACCTGGAACGTCTCAAACGGCGCATACACTAGTGTCAAATTGGAAAAATAAGGCAGCGAATTTGGAACCCTTCCCCGTCATTCCTGCGAACCGTCGTCGCGCCGAAGCGGCGCTATGCCGCGTCGCGAAGGCGGAAGCCGGAATCCAGTATTTTCAACAAGTCCTGGATCCCGCCCCGGTTTTCACCGGGGTGACGCGACGGGATGACGGTGTTTGGAAATATCCATGACTTTTGTAATTAGGCACTAGCAGTGGCGAATGCTGTGAACAAGTACCGCTGGCTCATTTTCGGGATTCTGGCCACCATCTATTTTCTCGCCTGTCTCCATCGGATCGCTCCAACGGTGATCGCCCGAGACCTGGCTCAGGCCTTCAGCGCCGACGGCCTGGTTCTTGGGCTGATTGCTTCCTCCTATTTTTATCTTTACTCCGCGGTTCAGCCACCCGTGGGAATCCTTGCCGATACCATTGGCCCCAGAATGGTGGTCACCCTCTTCACCTTCATTGCAGGCATTGGTGGATTCATTTTCGGAACTGCAGGGAACGCAACCATGTCCACAGTGGGGCGGGCACTGATCGGCGCGGGCGTGGGAGGCGTATTCATCCCGGCCCTGAAAATCTTCTCCAGATGGTTTCGGGCAAGCGAATTTGCAAGTTTGACAGGGATCCTGCTCGCGGTTAGCGGACTAGGGGGCATTGCAGCCTCCTTGCCCTTGACGTACCTGGTTCTTTTGCTGGGCTGGCGGATTTCCTTTTTGCTCCTCGGGGCTCTTTCCCTGTTCCTGGCCTTCCTCTGCTGGGTTGTGGTAAGAGACAAACCGGAAGACAAGAAGTGGGCGCCCGTAGAAATTGGAGGGGCATCTTCACAACCGGCCGTATGTGAACAACCTGGGGGTATTCGGACCACGAAGCGATTGGGGTTCGTCTTCAGAAACTTCAACTTCTGGATGATCACGGTGTCCCTCTTCTTTACCGGGGGCGCGGTGTTGACGTTTCAGGGCCTGTGGGCCGTACCCTACCTGGTGGATATCTACGGAATGAGCCGCGCCAAGGCAGGGGGTTTGCTCATGCTGATTCCGTTCAGTTTTGCCGTCGGTGCCCCACTGTTCGGACTTCTGCTTGATCGGTTTGACTTCAACCGCAAGCGGGTCGTCCTCTTTTCCATGAGCCTGAGTGTCTCATGCTGGATCATTTTCGTCCTCCTGGGAGGAAAGGCTCCCTACTTCTTTGTGATTCCACTTTTCTTGGTATCCGGTCTCGTGGGGGGCGGATCCCTCACGGTTTTTATGACCATCATCAAGGAACTCTTTCCTCCCTGGCTCACAGGCACCGCCATTGGTCTCATGAACCCCTCCGCTTTCCTGGCCGCGGCCTTTTATCAACCTTTCAGCGGTTTCTTGCTGGACAGGGTCGGACGGCTGGATTCGGGTGCATATCCTCTCGAAGCCTACCAGGACCTCTTTGTCTCCTTTCTGATCGCCTATGCTGTCGGCTTTGTGGCCGCCTGCCTGCTTTCGCTTCCCAGGCAATCCGCTCCGCATACTGGATGATTTTTAATATTAATTATACATGAATTATAAATAAATTGTTGACAAATATAGCCAGGTATGTTCTATTAGTGATAACTTGAAGGAACGCTTCTGGGAAAAGTTGACTGGAGGGTAAGTTTCTCGGGCGTTAGTGCATCTTCCTGCCGGGACATGTCCTGAGATTGCCAAGTGTTAGGTGTGGACCGGGGAAAAACGGCGTGCCGGGATGCGGCCTTCTGGTCGAGGTGATTTCTTCATTATCAGCCAAAATATTTTAGGCCCGGTTGGATTGTCCACAAACAACCTAACCCAGAACCGCGGAAAAGGCAGAGCCTTTAGGGGCCCTGCCTTTTTCATTTTTCCATTCGCCAGGTTTGAAACCTTCGCCTTTGAGGCGAAAAGCTTTAGCGCCTTTTGCATTTTGAATCACTGCTGTCCAATTAACTTTCAAATAATTTCAACTGGTTATCCAATGCCTGGTTGATGTTTGTGTATCTTGGAGCGGTAAGGATTTGAAATAACGTGTTTTTTTCAAAAAGGGTGACGCTCAAAATTTGTAGAATTGTGTAAAGGCTGATGTCCAACCTGAGCTGCTTTTTTACTATCGCAACAAGTACGTAA
>Ga0209164_1000517_pt1 | contig 88013 bp, 79 predicted proteins | sample MTBNYHSulfiMetaG_FD_187458 | JGI IMG/M metagenome (GOLD analysis project Ga0209164, IMG submission 187458) | Enrichment culture microbial communities from rom New York Harbor, USA that are MTBE-degrading - MTBE-NYH (New York Harbor Sulfidogenic)... | ecosystem: Environmental > Aquatic > Marine >... | reverse complement strand
CCCCCAATATCTCCCGATACCCTTCCCGATTCACCCCTACCGCCACCAGCACCGATACATTCTTTACCTCTCCGCCCCAACTCCTTTTCAACGCTATTCCATCCAGATACACATAGGGATGCTCTCCTTCGATCGGTTTCTTCCTCCATGCCTCAATGGTTGTGTATATCTTGGCATTCAGATTCGAGATGGTCCCCGGACTCACTTTGCTCCCCCATAAAGCCTCGGTTATATCTTCTACTCTTCTCACCGATACCCCTGCCAGGTACATTTCTACCAACGCTTCTTCTACCGAAGACTCCCTCCGCCGGTACCGCTCTATGATTGCTGTCTCAAATGGCAGAACCCGCAGTTTTGGCATCTTTATATCTACTTCTCCTGCCTTTGTGTGAAGCTTCCTCTTGTAGTATCCGGCTCTGGTATCTTTACGCTCATCCGTCCTCTCATATCGCTTTGCTCTGCAGAGCCTTTCTGCGTCTTCGTCCAACAGTGCATTCAATGTCTCCTGCACTGTACCCCTGACGATCTCTCCCAGATGATCTCTTACTTGTTCCTCATCGATCTGGATTATTTTGCCCCTCTTTGCGTTACAATGTCCTTGGGTCATGGTGTTCCTCCTCCGGTATTTGTTTTTTGGCGAAACTAATTTACCAGATTCGAGGTCACCATGACTTAATTGTGCGAAAAATACTTTACGTTATCATATTTTGAAAAATACCTTGAGGATCATGAGATAATATCGAGCGATTTTTCATTAATAGTCGCAAAATCAAAGCTCTCGTAGAAGGACTCTCAATGGGTCAGGAATTTTATCTTGAGAGAGGGGTCAATAGTATCTCCTTTCAGCGTAAAGGAGATATGAAATCCATAGCAAATATTTTCAATGAGACAGCTTTCTTATCGTTCCTATTTTGGCATCGTATATGAGTACGACATTTCTCTCATCTGATGCAAGCTGATATAGCTGATTATCTGTTACTGATTCATGCCCAGGAAAAGTCGCTGCTCCGCCAAGTTCAGTTCTGCATGACTTGACTATGCCGATTTTCGAATTCGGATATGTCAATCGAACAGCCTCTGAAATCCCGTTGCGAAATATATAGGCGTTAGGCCAGCCGAGATCTCTTGGGCCGTAAACTCCGTCCGGCAGATTAACATAGTAGATATTTATATCCTGAATTTCCTCGGTCAGATAAAACTTTGTATCATTAATAACATTTTTTGTTATTTCAGATGCTTTGTCCCAATGGCGGTACTGCTTTTGCAGGAAAGCTATGTTTACAGGAAGACTTGCGGCGATGAAAACAATTACTAACGAATAGTATACAAGTTTTAAGGCGTTATTTTCCTTAATCAGGCGCGACAGACTTTTTACCAGCAAACTGCCCAGTAAAATCGATGAAAAAACCGACGGAAGATAAAAATATCTTGCCTGCATCATTGCAGCAATACTCTGGGGTATGACATAAACAAGAATGCTGCCAAAAAGGAAAAAATATGTTACCGCATCCGCACTGAATATGAGCCTTCTGTCCGCCCTGTCATTTTTAGGCTCTTTAAACTGCCTTATGAAGAGATAGCTTATTATTCCGGATATCAAAATAAAGAGAAATATCCGGTAATCCCACTTTGAAGTACAATAAAATATCCCGTTGCTAACACCATAAGGATAAGGAACAAACAGATGCCATACCATGCCGTAGACTGTCTTTATAAAAGTTTCAAATGTCTGTTTATTCGCTGTAAAAGCCTGATCCATTGAATGTTTAATTGCAAAAAATGAAGCAATAATAACAATGGGTGGCAAATATTTGGCTGAACTTTTCAATAAAGCGAGCCCTCTCTCTTTAAAGGAGGACAGTCGAAGTTTTTCGAGATTTTTTGCCGACAGTATCTCCAAAATAATGCAGCCCCCTAAAAGGGTAATCCCCTGTTCCATCGTAAAAAGTGCAAGCGAAAAAGTTGCAATGAACAACATGTAATGCCGGTTCTTTTTTTCGGTTAAATATTTCGCAAAAACCAGAAGTGTCGAAATATAAAAGGCAGTTAACAAGAGATAGTAGACTCCCGTAACCCAGTAAACAACTTCATAATTCATAAAAAAAGTGGTAAAAAGAAGGCTCGCAGCAAATGATGTCCATTTCGAGCGGAATAAAGCTTGGGCTAACCCGTAAACCAGAAGAATATTGATTAAATGCAGAAATAGCGTAACAGAATGATAGTAAATGGGTTCCAAACCGGCAATGCGATTGCCAAGATAAAACATTAAGAAATAGGTTACCGGGTTGAAGTGATAAGACGCGGAAGGGGAAAAGACACTCTGCAGATTTTGGTATGAATATAGAAAAACAAAATCATCACTAAGAAAATACAGATATAGTTTTTGAAAGTTAAGGATGACGGCAAAAACTATCACGATACCGAGAAGATATCTGTTGTCCAGGTCAGGGAAATACTTTGCTGAAATATTGCGTGCAGAGAGCATTCTAAAAAGGAAACAGAACAATAATGCCCCAATTAAAAGACAACCGGCAAATACTATCAAATCAACCGGACTAATCCTGTTGACTGCCGGAAGAGGTTGAACTAGCTCAAAAAAAGGGTCGTTCCCCGAAGATTCTATCAGCAGATAGCTGTTCACAGCTTCAAATCGGATAATATCACCCGAAGGACGAAAGCTATTCAAAATATCATCCGTATACCATCGATGCGTTCTATTAAAAAAACTTGACAGTCTTACCGACTTTATATATACAATGCCGGGCTCGGCAAGTGGATCTACCCGGAAAGATTTGAGGTGCTTTAGCGGCAACATCAGCCTTACAGTCTGAAAATCGTTGCTGCCCCTAACCCAGTGACTTATTTTATATTTTTCTCCATATCCTCCACCGACATCATAATAGACGTCAAATAATATATCTTTGTCCGATTTGACCTTTGCAGTAATCCACTGGGGCAATCCATAACCGACTGCACTGTAGCCAATAAGCGATAAAATAAAGATTGATAATATCAAGGAGCATATTAAGAATTTCCTGGGCATTATCACATCGATCCAAACTAAGAGTCAGCGGCTGTGTTGCCGGGATGAAATATCATAAATTACTGCTCTATCATTTTCAGTCACTATACCGTATGAAGCAACTGCGGCATCAATAGAAGCATTCCCGCCTTTATAATCAACCAATATCAGATACCTGATATTTTTTCCACTAAGATACCTTATCATATCTTCATCTAATCTATAATGAGGGACATCGAATCCGCGCCTGTCAGAATAATACATAAGCTCGGGTGACCATAGAGCATCGCCGGGTTGAGCTGTAGCTATCATGGCGGTCTTATCAACCGAACTATCAATAAATTCGCCGACCTCTATCAAGTAATATTTTTTTTCAAAGAATTTTGCTGCAATCGAATAACTCATGAATAAGTAAAAGGACATGAAAAAAGTAGCAACAGCAAAAGCAACTTTTCTGTTCTGAAACAAATTAATCAGGAAAGTTACGCCGGCTCCACAAAAAATCGCAAGAATTGCCGTTAAAGGCAACTGATAATAGTTGTGAATAATATTTAAATTGAAAAACAACAGGGTGGACAAGAGAACAGAAAAAAGCCAGATCAAGAAAAAAGCAGCTATTTTCTTTTTAATAAGTGCAATAAAACCGGCTACTAAGAAAAAAATTCCAATTATAGAAAGAATTTCCTTAAAGATTCTTTGCATGATTATCAAATAATTATCGATGTCCAATCTCTGAGCAATATCCCCGAAATACCACGTATTAAAAGGGCGCAACTTAACAACGACAGCAGAATAAAGTTCTCTGAATGGATAAACGTCGGTGTTAAAGTGCTTCTCGTTTACAAAATTGGCATGTTGCTGCCATAAGATCATCATGGTAACCGGTATAATAAATGCTGCCAAGAAACGAATATTCAAAAAGGACTTTAATTTTCGCTCCTGTCCGTAAACCATGTAAATAATCGGCAAAAAAAGAGGGGCCACATACGGACTTTTCATCATAAGTCCGAGAGAGCCGCTAAGTATACCAATAACCAGAAAAATAGTTCTTTTGTTATTGATACCTTCGATCAGAAAATCAAGCATTATAAGAGACAGAAGTATCGTCAAGGTATCGGGCATAGGAACCCGGTTGTAGAATATATTTAGTGGCATGAAGGCAAAAAAAAGTGATGCAAAAACTGCCGTCTTTTGATCCAGGAACCTTTTCGCCAGGCGATAAACAAACATTATGCATAAAAGCCCGAAGAGTATTGATGCCATTCTTGCATAGATAATATCGGGCGCAAAAACATGATAGAAGATTGCCGATATCGCTTGATAGAGAGGAAACTCCAAGACGGCATAGCCTGGGTCTCCAAGTGTAATCATGCGAGGATAGAACAGATCTATGCCCTCACGGTAATAATCTCTTATAAGCCCGGCCGTCTGGGTCTGTCTGAAGCAATGTGTATCATATGGGGGGTACGTAATATGATAACTTCGCGCCAAAAGGGCTAAAAAGACAATTAAACCTAACCATATAATAGGATTAATACGGGAAACATTTGTCGCCATTTTTGAACCTGGTTTCATAGAAATAGTTTCATTTTTCGAATTACCGAACAACCGCATATTTTAGCCGTGCATCACTTTGTCAATTGATCAAATTTTTTCCGCACAGCAAAAAAATACCATCTTAGATATTTCGGCGCCCAGTGCAGGACTTTAAACCTGGACTTACCCTCCTGCCTGTCCGTCCACACACACGGCATCTCGGTAACCCTAAAACCTGAAAAATGCGCTTTCACCACAATCTCCATACCTATTTCAAAGCCGCCGTCACTTTCAATATTCATCTCATCAAGCATCTTTTTTCGATACAGCTTGAAACTATTGGTAATATCATGAGTAGGCATGCCGGCGATATACTTCAAACTTATCCCTGCGATTCGGGATATGGTTTTTTTGACTTTAGGGCCTCCTATCTGCATCCCGCCTTTCATATATCTCGAACCGCATACGACATCATAGCCCTTTGCCATCAAATTACACATCTTGTCAACAACCGAATAGTCATCTGACATATCCGCCATCGATACCAGCAAATAATCCTCTTGCGCCGCTTTTAAGCCGGTTTTTATCGCGTTGACAACGCCCCGTTTTGGATTTCTCACAAGTTCTATGTCCAGGCCCTTATTAATAAATCCCCTGACTACAGGCAACGTATTGTCTTCATCAAAATCATAAACTATATAGATGCGATGAGGTGTTTTTACTTTCTCTTCTAAAGTTGTGATGGTCTTGCCGATATTGTCAGCTTCGTTATAGACAGGGATAATAATACCGAGGGAAACGTTTTTGATTGCAGTAATCCTCCTAAATTCCACCGATTTCAATCTGCTTTTTTATCCAGGGGATGATTTCATCGAGGGCGTCGTTCAATGATGTCCTGGCCTCGAAACCAAAAACCCGTTTTGCCTTTTCAACACTGGGCACCCTTTTCTGGACATCGTATGTAAACGGAGGGTCGGAAACGTATCGAAACGGTCTGTCGCTATTTATTTTCTTCCAGATAAGCTGCGCCAGTTCCAATACGGTTGTAGATACTGCTGTAGAAAGGTTGAAATCTTCATTTATCGCTTTTTCACTCTCAATGCACAGCCTGATCCCCTCTGCCAAATCACCGCCATAGGTATAATGCCTGATCTGCCGGCCGTCGCCTAATATATGCAAAGGGTCCTGACCCTTGAGGATTTTCTGAACAAGGTCGGGCACAACGTGGCTCATAGCTAACGTTACATTGCCGGACAATATCTCTTTATCACATAGCGCCCTTTTCTCGCCTATCCCCACACAATTAAAGGGTCTGATAATCGTGTAGGGGAGTTTATATTGCTCCCAGGCGCCCTGTGCAAAATATTCACAGGACAGTTTTTGAAACCCATAGGTTGAGAAAGGAGGGGGGCATTTCAGTTGTTCACCCTCCGGCGTCGGATACGTGGCTGTGTTTTCAAAGACCATTGACGACGACATCACATTTATCTTTTTTAACTTTTTATTCCTGAATGCCCATATTGCAGCGTCAAATGTTGAGGCGATAATCCTCTCATTTTCAGCAAGAAGATCGTATGCGTATTCATGGAAAAGAGAAATGCCACCGATTATTGCCGCTCCTGCAACGATCTGGTCACACTCTTCCACTGCTCCTTTCAAAATGTCTGCGTCTTTAACATTTCCTTCTATAAAACGGTAGCCCGGATGGCGGTCATAACTTTTCTCTGTTCTTCCATATTTCGAAAAGTTGTCAACTCCGACAACTTCATGGCCGTGCTCCAAAAGTTCCCCGACCAGATAACCGGCTATGAACCCGGCAGAACCGGTAACTAATATCTTCATTCAGAATAATCCTCCCGCTCCGTAAAAATTCCAGACATCGACAAGCACTTTCCCTTTTATATCGAGGTTGGCGTACTCCTTATGCGGCGTTGCCAGGATAACGATATCAGCCTCCCTGACAAGTTCTTGAGGTCCGACAAATGCCGCTTCATCAATGTAGACATCTGAACATAAGACCTTTCTTGCTTCAATTTCGAGAAGTTTCCTCAATTTAAAAGATAACGACTCCCTTATATCATCGTTGTTTGCCTTGAAGGTCATGCCGAGGATCCCCACGGTTTTATCCTTAAGCGGGTATTTATCCTTAAGCCTTTGAACAATGACATTTGGCAATCCTTCATTAATCAGCATAGCCGCATGTCCCAGAAAAAAGCTGTTGTTGCTGTAAGCAGCCAATTGCATCGTGTCCTTGAACAAACACGGACCGGCTGCAAAACCTGCCGGAGGAAAACTTCGTGCCCTGGGGTAGTTATAAGTTATCGCATCATAAATTCTATAGAAATCAAGATTCTGCTGAGTGGCTATCTGGTAGAACTGGTTCGAAATTGCAAACTGTATATATCGCCATATATTCGTGAAGAGTTTCGCCAGTTCAGCTTCAACCGGAGTCAGAACAACGATATCTTTGGTGAGAAGAGAAAAGAGTCCCCTTGCCTCCGAAAGCGCCTCCTCATCAAAGGAAGATATAATCTGGGGCAGTGTGTGTAACTCTTCCATAGCTTTACCCTGTGCTATTCTTTCGGGACAAAATGATACTTTTGTAAGCTTCCCTTTTGATTCCAGGTACTGTTTAATCTTTTCTGACGAACCCGGGAATACCGTGCTCCTCAGAACAATATGCTGATTGTCCGAAAGGAGATCGATAATCTCGTCAAAGAACTGCCTGACAATCGTAAACTTGGGGTTGAGATGCTCGTCAACAGGGGTCCCGATAACTATTATGATAAAATAGCACTCTGAAATGACTTTTTTATCCGATGAAATATGGAGATTTTTACCGAGGACTTCCCGGAGGATCGTCTCGGCACCCTCTTCCAAAAAAGGCATTTTGCCCTGAGATACGATATCGATAGTTTTTTGATTAATATCGTATAAGACCACTTGCTTGCCGGACTGGGCCAGGGAAATGCCCAATGGCAATCCTACGTGGCCCAGACCTCCCACTATGCAAACATCATAAACAGGTTTCTTCATATCACCACCCGGAAAATAGAGATAGAAACTGCCAATTCAGTCCAAATATCCCAAATGTTATCGAATTCAGACGTTTTAAAAGAAATTCCGGATTCCGGATCTAATCCGGAATGACGACAAAACAGACATTTTTATACAGTTTTGAACAGTTTCTTAAAGTTTGATTCTTTCGACGATTGCACGGGTATTATCATCGTCAGATGGTATACCACCCGACGATTCTATCTTGAGCCGTCCCGAAAATTTGGGATCGTAGAGACCAATCTTTACGGTTATTTCACGGCCCGCTGCGCTTTTGGGGAAATAGACATCTTGTGTATCCCTGACAATCCTGTCTTTCAGTTCCGCAAAAGACTTCCCGGAGCAGAAAGGGTGGTCGTTCTGAAACATACCTTTGTTGTCCTTGTCGGTGAAATGGACAAATACAGTATTGTAAGCCTCCAGCGGTTCAATAAGCTTCCAGTAATATGATACCTGCAGCATATCCTCGGCTTTTTTATCGACTGTGATACCCGTGAGTTTGATTCTGTTACCAAAATTGACCTCAAGAGGTTTCGTCACATCCTGCGGCAGGTTATCAAATATTTCGCAGGTTCCAACAGGGCCTTGTCCCTCAGGTGCAGTTGCCTTTTCTTTAGTGCAACCCCATAAAGCAATTGACATTATAAGCGAGAAAAACAAAACTATCTGTACTACTCGTCCAATCTTTGTCATTTCCCCCCTCCATAATAAATAAAGAGTTTTTACCCGTTTATTCTACCACAATCAAAAATAAACTTTGCATTGAGCTATCTTCTGTTTGTGAGCTGATCACTGCTCAGAACGCGAAAGAAGTGGCGATGCACTCACCGGCACCAGATATGATTATGATAATAACGATGATTTCCGCAGCTACTTGATTTTATTCGATGAACGCGGAAAAGCAGTTATCTTAGTAGTTTTGATCAATCATTCAATTAAATGATATAATTGAACAGCAATGGCAGGTTATCTGGCAATTTGCTTAAACAGAAACCCGCGTGCTTCTGCTTTATGCTAAACAATATGCAGCCATTCGATGATATAAAGAATACGATTCCGCAGAATAAATATCTTCAAGATTTTCATAGTGATTTTCTGACATTGAAGGATCTTAACAGTAAGCTATCTATTCTTAAGATGCTTGTTCAAGACTATTCCATTGAGACTATGCCGCAATGGGTAAATTTTGCAACAACATTTGTATGCAATTTAAAATGTCCCTTCTGCCAGAATCATGGTACGGAAGAAAATAGAAAAAAATATAATGATACAAGCTTAAATATGAAGCATGAAATGCTGATGAGCCTTGCAAGAGAATCCTTACCATGGGCTAGGGAATTCTCTTTAGCTTTAAATGGTGAACCTTTACTGACAGCACATATTCAGGACGTTTTAGATGAAGTAGCCCCTTTTGGCGCAAAGCTGGATCTTGTAACAAACGGCACTTTACTTACTAAAAAAATCCTGATGAAATTGCTGCCACTCGCAGGAAAAGTGCAAATTTCGATTGACGGTGCTAAAGAATATACTTATGAAAAACTGCGGGTAGGCGCAAAATTTAAAAGAACGCTTCATAACATTAGATTACTGACGCGAGCCATCGAGCTTGTAGAGGGAGACGCAAAGCCCCCTGTCACATTTTCGTTCACGATAATGGGCAGTAATATAAGAGAGCTTCCGGAAATTGTGCGATTGGCCAGCCTGTTAAAAGTCACCGAGGTAAATGGCTGTTTTATAGTCTTGTACGATGACAACCAGCACATTTGGAATGAAGATGTGAATCTTCATAAAGGGCTTTACAATGCCTATTATGAGCAGGGACACTCAGTTGCCGAAAAGCTAACCGTCAGTCTGTTCATACCGGAGCCGTTTCCGGGAGTGCCACCAATTACCGGCGATCTAAAGGGACAAGAAGGTATGATAATTAATCAACTGTCAGAGGATGACTATGAAAAACTTCCGCCTGCAGAAGACTGCATTGATCAAAGAACAATCGATATCGAGGCAACCGAGATTGCAAATATGATCAGATCGACGAGGTCAAATAGAACTATTATAAATGAGGCCCTTTCAAGCAAGAGGTTTCAAGCTCAACTGCAAAACTCCTTTCAGGGCTTGCTCACACATTATGAAACAGAAATCATAAATATGGCAGATAAAAAAGAGCAGAAGATTAAATATTGTGAATTCCTTCACAATAAAATATATATTTATCCCGAAGGATACATAGTGCCGTGCTGTACTGTGGGAAGACCGATTTTGGGCGATATAATCAATAGTACTATAAAGGAAGTCTGGAATGGAGATTTATATAACGAATTCAGGCGAAGATTTTATTCATCGAACCCATATGAATGCTGCAAAGGTTGTGTACATGTTCAATATTTGAGCTGGAATGATGTTCTCAAATCTATTCTATAAGATTTTTTAAATCTTCCTTTTCCGATTGGCTTTTATAAACATAAATCCCCCTGATTTTCCAAGCAAGTTATCCTGTACAAGTAGATTTCTCATCAATAATATCGCTGCATTAAACCCTTTTACTTGTTCAGGGTTAAAGGTCAACAAAAAATCTCTGAATTCTTTACCTATACGATTTTCTGTTATCGGATATTTCTTGATATCATGCCAGTCATAACATGGCCCAATGAAATTCTCTGCTGTCACTTCTATAAAATATTTTTTGAACCTTTCTTCAACTTTATCAAACGATTCCAATCCCACATGTCCATCAATCATTATATTTTCTCGTTCCTTTTCTGGCAGCCTGGTGTAATCCATATCGGCAAACTCGATCCCTTGCAACATAACTCCATCGTCCTTTAATAGTCTTAGCCATTCATTGAAATATATATCCTTTATTTCATTCTCTATGTGCCCCAATACATCAAGACTTACAATAAAGTCAAAGGAGTTGTCAGAATAAGGAATATCAAAAATGTCGCACAAAACGGCCTCATCATAGCCGGCCAGCAAGGCTTGCTGTAAAGCTTTTTCAGATAAATCTGCCCCAACAAGATAAACATCTTTACTTTAAAGAAGATTTAAGGTTCCAGAACCACAGCCGATATCAAGCACGCGGGAGCCTTTTGTAATATTGTTGTAAATCCAATACCGTTTAAAGAAAGTTATATCAAATTTTGAAGAAGGATCGTGTTCTATGATATTGATGGGGTGCTGCCAAACGAATTTGTTTGAGTAAAAGTCATTTATATCATTTACTCCGAGCATCTTGTAAATAGAATTTTTTGCTTTAAGCTTTTTGCCGCTCTTATATATTTTTACTTTTTTATCATTCATCTTAATGTTTTAGGTTCAGTAGGCTTTTCTATACTACATCCCGATATCTTCCCGTCAGGATACGTCCCTTCTTCCCGAACTGACTAATCGATATTGTCTATGACAGTATCTGTTTGTAAACCAGTTCCGTATTGAACGCCTCGTCTTCGACACGGAGCGGGTACTGGATATTTCTTCTGAATTTTACGATAAGCTCCGGAGATTCGGCAATGACCGCAATCTTCGCTGCCAGGTCTGCCGGGTCTTCGACCCTGAAGGTCAGGCCGTTGTGTCCGTCCTTTATCATTTCCTTCATCCCTCCCACATCGGAGGTAACAACGGGAATTCCGTAGGCGAGGCTTGTCGAGATGGTGAGCGGCGCATTTTCGTACCAGATCGACGGCACTATCACCACATCGATGGGTTTCAGGATATCCTCGACGTCGTTGAAGCTATAGGACCCTTTGAATTCAATGCGTGTATCTCCTTCTGCTGTTTCCATGAGATTCCTCTGGTACTCGATCTCATTAAAGCACCCTCCCCAGACCTGCAACCGTACGTTCTTGTTCCGGTTTTTTTTGAACCCCTCCACCATGACATGGACGCCCTTGTGATACTGGATGGTGCCGATATATCCGAACACAACCGGGTTTTTAGTCTCTTTCATAGCGTGGTCTTTTTTCTTCGTATAGTCGAACCCGTGCCGGGAGAGGACAAACCTGTCCGGTGTAATGAAATGATTCTCATTAAAGAGTCCGATAAGAAAATCGGACGGCGACAGAAGACAGTCGCATGATTCTATCAGTTTCCGTGAGTCGGCGATCCTTTGCCGCATGGCTTCCTCTGTAAGATGCGAAAAACAGTATTCCAGGCAATTGCGTCCTTCATCCGGTCCTTCGCAGAGTGTGTTGTCGGTCCGGCGCATAATCCCGAGAGGGCACATCAGCCAGTAATCGGTGCACATAAAGGCAATCCTTATTCCCGAATCCCTTGCAGCCTGAATCGAGGCGGATATCCTGAAGGGATGGGCGCAGTGATAAATGTCGTATCTGTTTTTTATAAACATATTCCTTGTCTCGTTGTAGAAATCGGTATTAATCAGGTCAAAGCAAAAGGTGTGGTCGCCCGGTTTTTCCTTATGCCGGACCGCTGTGACCGGAACGCCCTCATAAACATATTCCTTGCAGAGCATACGGGATGAAAACCCATCGCGGAAACCGTCCTGGTCCAGAACAGAATAGGTAAGGACCCTGACAAAATGTCCCATCCTCTGCATCTGTTTTGCGAGGTTCAGCACATACCGTTCTGTTCCGGTATAGTGGTGCGGGAAAAACTGGTGTACTCCGAGCAATATTCTCATTCAGATCCCCTTGCCGAGCGAATCGATGCCGTCCTGCGTGTTTGCCCCCATATAGTAGCCCGCCGTATTGGAGAAAAGCTTGTAGATACTGCTGAGAAAATCCTCTTTTATATCGTCGACCGTCTGATAACATTTCACGTAATCGGAGAAACTCAGCAAACTCTCTTTCAGTCCCGAAAAAATCCCGGATGCGATGTATTGATGATTTCTGGGCGCGATGTTTTCGAAGAAATCATCGAGATGGGGATCTCCGTTCACCGGCTGCCATGAAGGATTAAAACCGTTTATCTTCTTCTCAAGATTATTCAGGAAGGAATGCACCAGAAACACGGGTTCCTTTCCCAGTTCACATTCAACACTCAGCGCTGAAATACAGACTTTTACCACTGCATATAAATAACTTACGGTTTCGAGGACCGGTTCGACAGGTATATTTTTTCTTTCGTTCCGGATGAGGTCCCATACGTAGACGGTGTCGATGTATCCTCTCTTGAGGAAATACATTGCAGGCCGGTTATGGGAGTGGATAATTGCATTGGTTGACTGGAAAAGGAGGATATGGTTGTCTTTCAGCAACCGGATGCCCAGATCGAAATCTTCCGCATAACCGGAACGAAACCCGTATTTATCAAAGGTTGTTTTCTTTATCCCCAGGCATACGCTGTCCAGACTCGCAGCAGCTCTTTTCCCCTGCATGTCCAGTCTGTCGAAGTTCTTAAGCACTGCGTTCGAGGCCGTACGGTCGTGATCGTATCCCATATAATTGGTATGAACCCACATCGACCAGCTTGCAAAGAGATCTGCGTCGGCGCGCGGGATCTGACGCGCGGAAACAGCCGCTGCTTTCCCCTGATGGATCGGATGAATGAGTTTATATAGCCACTGATTACCGACGGGAATGGCATCCTGAACAGTGAAAACGAGGAATTCACCCGTTGCTTTTTCCGCTCCGAGGTTGCGTGTGCGGGCATGGTGAAATTCCTCAGGGGAGACATGGAAAATGTTTCTCGTGTAATTGTTGCAAAGATTCATCGTGTTGTCTTTGGACCCCGAATCGACTATGACCAGTTCTATCTCCCCGATACCCTCCTGCCGGGTGATCCTTCGCAGCGTGTAATCGAATTCGTCTCCGGCATCTCTGGTAGGAATGATTACCGATACTTTTGACGGAATGGAATTGCCGCTCACGTCAAGATAGAGTGTGGAAAAATCAGGTCTCTTGCTGAACGCACGCGCTTTTTCAGAAGACGTATCAGAAAGTGATTTATGATCGGTTTTCTGAATCGACGGCTCCGGAGACCGCAGGTCCGGTCCTTTTTTCGCTGCCCGGACCCGGTCTCTGATTTTCCGAAAGCGCTCCAGGATCTTCCAGCCGCGTGTATTTTTCATCGCGGTTATGAGACTTTCCCTGTCTTTGAGTATATCGTGAAGGATCAGGAGCTGGGCGTCCTTTCCTCTCAAATCGGCAGTGAGAATTTCCACCTGCGAGGCCCGCTCCCTGAGCTGATTCATGAGGGCCTCCAACTGCGAGGAGCGTTCACTCACTTCAGACGCCAGGTTATCAACCTGCGTGTCCCTCTCCTTCAGTTTTCCGTTGAGGACTTCCAGCTGCAATGCCCGTTCTTTCAGCTCATTATAGAGATTTTCGACCTGTGGCCCTTTCTCTTTCAGTTCGGCATAAAGCTTGCCGATCTGGGCATCTCTTTCCCGCAATTCGTTATATAGTTTTTCTACCCGGGGGCCTTTCTCTTTCAGTTCGGCATAGAGACTTTCAAGCTGTGAACCCCTCTCTCTAAGCTCGACAATTAGGGTATCCAGCGACCCTCTCTCTCTCAGCTCGGCAATGAGGACATCAATATAGGCGTCTTTTTCTTTCAATTCAGCGGAGAGGGTATTAACCTTTAACATCTTTTCTTTCAATTCGGCGAAGAGGCTATTAACCTGCAACACCTTTTCTTTCAATTCGGCGGAGAGGCTATTGACCTGCAATACCTTTTCTTTCAATTCGGCGGAGAGGCTATTCATCAGGGCGTCTCTCTCCTGCAATTGTACCGAGAGCTGTTCAACCTGCGGCCCCTTCAGGTTCAGTTCGGCGCCGAGCCTGTCGATTTGGGAATCCCGCTCCCCTATCAGGCTTTTATACAGATCAGATTCGTTTCTTGCCTCTTTTAACAGATGTCTTGTGCGTACGTAACCCGACATATAGTCGTGGATCCTGTTCGGCGTGACCTTGTCGATGTGTCTCGACAAAACCCTTAAATAGGCCTGCTGCAGAAAGACCGGATCCCTGTTGACCTGCGATATCTGAAAATCGACGCTCCACTGGTTATAGTCCGCCGTCACCTGTCTTATATGATAAAATGGATATTCTTTACCTACCCGTATCAGCAAGTCCCAATCTTCGTAGAGGTCGAAACCGGTATCGAACCCGCCCGACGCAACAAGCGGGTCTCTGCTGAACAGCAGACACATGAACGGGATATAATTCTCAAAGACCAGCTTGTCATAATTGAAATCCTGGGAAAAGACCACTTCCTTCTTCACCTCGTTATTCAGCTCGTGTGTCTCGGGGTTATATTCCTTGTAGATCATGAGCGAATCGGTATATGCCACCGCGTAATCGCTCTGCTCCAGAAAAGAGACGAGGGTCAGGACATGTTCCGGATGGAATTCGTCGTCGTCGTCCAGAAAACCGATATACTTCCCTTTTGCGTTCCCGATCCCCAGATTCCCCGCATGCGCCCTGCCCATATTTTTTTCGAGCCGGATGTAATTAAGCGCTATATTGCCGAGAATCGTTTTCAGGTTTTCGATATCAAGGTCGCAGCCCCCGTCGTTCACAAGAACGACCTCGATGGGCCTGTATGTCTGGGAGGCAATGCTCTGTATCGTCCTCTTTAGGAGTTTTGGCCTGTCCTTTGTCCTGACGATTATGGAGACCAACGGGTTTTCGCGGTTCATGGAATAAACCTCATATCTTAATCTGTAAATTATTCACGAAACGTTTCTTATGGTTATGCTGCATTTTAACCCGAAATATGCATTTCAATCTTTCTCATGCAGGCATGTGTGCGGCAAAGCTCTCCGGCAGCTCCTTTGAAGGCGGTTATATATCCGGTATACCTGTACGTTTTCATTCTGTCCGATTGACTTTTATCAATACACAAATCCTGCGTTAGAGAGGTTTTGATGCGCATGTGCCTGCATGCTTCCGGTCAAATGCACTTTTCAGGGCAGGGAATTCTTTTCTTCGAAACCCTCTACCAGAAAATTACTATAATACAATATAATAAAACCTTTCAAGGAAGTTGGGCCCTCCTTATCCCAGGAGGGGGAACCGGCAGCTTTCCTGCTTTAAGTAAGCTGAAACACGGTTACCGATAAATTTGTCGCGTATCCTTCAGAGGAGGTGTGAGTGGAGCTTTTCAGACTGACGGTTGCAGAGGCGAGAAAACTACTCGATAAAAGAGAAATCTCCGCTACCGAACTCATTAATTCAGTCTACCGGAGGATCGACGCTGTTGAAGACAGGGTAAGGGCTTTTATAACTTTGACAAGAGGGCAGGCGGCCGAGATGGCACGGAATGCCGGGACGAAGATAAAATCCGCGGGGCCCTCAAGCCCGATGCTGGGAGTCCCTTTTGCCGTTAAGGACAATATGTGCACAAAGGGAATCCTCACAACCTGCGCATCGAAGATATTATTTAATTTCACGCCTCCGTATGAGAGCACCATCACCTCAAGATTAAACGATGAAGGGTACGTCCTTGTCGGAAAGACAAACATGGATGAGTTTGCAATGGGTTCCTCCACGGAAAATTCCGGCTTCCATGTAACAAGAAACCCGTGGGACCTGAAAAGGATACCCGGAGGGTCGAGCGGCGGGTCAGCCGCGGCAGTCGCCGCTGATGAATGCATCGCTGCACTCGGGTCTGATACGGGCGGGTCGATCAGGCAGCCGGCCGCGCTCTGCGGAGTCGTCGGAATGAAGCCGACATACGGCAGGGTCTCCCGGTACGGGCTCGTCGCCTTCGCATCCTCTCTCGACCAGATAGGTCCGATCACAAAGGATGTGCGGGACTCCGCCCTGTTGCTGAACAGTATTGCAGGGCATGACCCCCTGGATTCGACTTCCGCGCCTGTTTCCGCGCCTGACTTCACGGCAGCCCTCGGCAGAGACATAAAAGGACTCAGGATCGGGATACCCGGAGAGTACTTCATAGAGGGAATAGATCCGGAAGTCGCCCGGGCTGTCAGGGACGCGATAAGAAAACTCGAATCCCTTGGAGCGGTTCCGGTTGAAGTATCGCTGCCCCACACGGGATATGCTGTTGCGACCTACTATGTGCTCGCAACCTCCGAGGCTTCATCCAATCTGGCCAGGTATGACGGCGTTAAATACGGCTTCAGGGCGGAGGGAAAAGATCTCATGGAGATGTATATGAAGACGAGGTCGCAGGGTTTCGGCGCCGAAGTCAAGAGGAGGATCATGCTCGGCACATATGCCCTTTCTTCAGGATATTATGAGGCATATTACAGGAAGGCCCTGCAGGTAAGGACGCTTATAAAAAAAGACTTCGAGGATGCATTTAAAAGTGTGGATGTGATTGTGACCCCGACTTCGCCTTCCGCGGCGTTCAAAGCAGGAGAGAAAGCGGATGACCCGCTCCAGATGTACCTCTCCGATATTTTTACGATATCCGTGAACCTTGCCGGTGTGCCCGCGCTTTCCGTTCCGTGCGGATTCACCCCGGACAATCTGCCGGTCGGCCTCCAGTTCATCGGAAAGCACTTTGATGAAGAGTCTGTCCTGCAACTCGCTTACGCATATGAGCAGGCGACGGACTGGCACAAGAGGGACCCGGACCTATGAAATACAAACCCGTAATCGGCCTTGAGGTGCATGCTCAGATGCTGACGGAGACAAAGATATTCTGCGGCTGTTCGACAAAATTCGGCTCGGAACCGAATACGCAAACGTGTCCCGTGTGTATCGGGATGCCCGGAGTGCTTCCCGTCCTGAATAAAAAGGCGCTTGAATTTGCGGTCAGGACAGGTCTTGCCACGGGTTGCACAATTTCCCTTTACAGCAGGTTTGCAAGAAAAAACTACTTCTATCCGGACCTTCCGAAAGGTTACCAGATAAGCCAGTACGAACTCCCGATATGCGAGCATGGTCGCATATCAATTATAGTTGACGGCACAGTCCGCAAAATCGGCATCACGAGAATACATATGGAAGAGGATGCGGGGAAAAACATCCATGAGGACAGAGGTAATTTCAGCTTTGTGGACCTGAACAGGGCCGGAGTGCCGCTCATGGAAATCGTTTCCGAGCCTGACTTGAGGAGCCCCCGGGAAGCGGTCGAGTACATGAAAAAACTCAGGGCCGTTCTCAGGTATCTCGGTGTCTGCGACGGTAATATGGAGGAGGGATCGCTCCGGTGTGACGCAAATGTATCGGTAAGGCCTTCCGGCCAAAAAGAATTCGGAGTCAAGGTGGAGATCAAGAATATCAATTCATTCAGGTTCGTGGAAAAGGCGCTTGACTATGAAATCAGGAGGCAGATAAAGGTACTTGGAGACGGAGGGAAGATCATACAGGAGACCAGGTTATGGGATTCAGGCATGGGGGTTACAGAGTCGATGCGGGGCAAGGAAGAGGCGCACGATTACCGCTATTTCCCGGAACCCGACCTCGTCCCGATAGTCGTCGACAAAAAATGGACCGATGAGATAAGAGTTTCGCTGCCGGAACTGCCGGATGTGAAAAAGGAGCGTTTTGTAAAGGATTACGGCCTTTCCGAATATGAAGCATCTATTTTGACAGAAGAAATAAATACTGCAGATTTCTATGAAAAAATCATCGCGGAAGGTGGAAATCCTAAAATCCTGAGGAGCGGGATTATTACGGGAATTTTTGGATACATGAATCAGCATGGTAAAACCCTCGGAGAGCTTCCAATTAAGCCGGTCCACCTTGTTAATCTTTCCAGGATGGTAGAAACTGCCGAAGTGAGTGGAACAATGGCCAAAACTACAGTTCTCTTCGAAATGCTCGACACAGGCAGGATGCCCGAAGAAATCATTAAAGATAAAGGCCTCTCCCAGATCAGTGATAAGGAAGAGATTGAAAAGACGGTTGATGATGTCCTGGCGAGAAATCCAAAAGAAGTTGAACGGTTTAAAGCGGGAGAAGAAAAGCTGATGGGATTTTTCGTGGGACAGATTATGAAACTTTCAAAAGGCAAAGCCAATCCGCAGGTGGTGAACGAGCTTCTGAAGAAAAAGCTGTCGTCGTAACCTTGATTTTGGAGCGATTCTTTCATTAATCTTAAAAGACCTAAATCCGTAATGATCACTGGTCACCGTATCCCGGAGAGATGTCCGAGCGGCCGAAGGAGCACGACTGGAAATCGTGTGTACGCTAATACCGTACCGTGGGTTCAAATCCCACTCTCTCCGCCATTCTTTCCCTGTATCTCAAATGGCTTTGGGTACACGAAAGAGGCCGTAATTCACAGTTCCGGTACCGGTCCGTAAAAGGAGTATGGCAAAGAGCGCCGCAAAACAGAAAAGGGGGAAACAGGCCCCCGGGAAAGGACTGGCAGGGAAGAAACCCGGCGCCGGTTTTTTCCGGCACCCCGTATTCCATATTCTTCTTATCGTTGCCGTCGGTTTCCTGATTTATTCGAATACCTTCCATGTTCCTTTTGTCTATGACGACGCAAGTTTCATCGTCGGCAACCCGGCGATAAAGGATTTCCATTATTTCAAGGAACCATGGGAAGTGCTGAAGATCCCGACTATTGCCTCCAACTACCGGACCCAGTTTATAACGAGGATCTTTGCAAATTTTACCTTCGCCGTAAATTACACATGGCACGGGCTCGATGTGGCCGGTTATCATGTCTTTAATCTCCTCATACACATTGCTAACGCTCTCCTCGTATATCTGCTTGTACTTGTCACATTCAGAACCCCCTTTTTATCGTTGCATTCGGGAGAAAACCGGGACGGCGAATACTATGCAGGGATTATAGCCCTGTTCTCCGCACTCATCTTCGTCAGCCACCCTGTTCAGACCCAGGCGGTTACCTACATCACCCAGAGGTTCGCTTCCCTTGTAACGACTTTCTACCTGCTTTCGATCATCCTGTATGCAAAAGCGAGGCTTTCCGTGTCGCCCGGCAGAAGAACTTTGCTTTACACAGCCGCTGTAGTATCCGTGATCCTCGCGATGCTGACCAAGGAGAACGCCTTTACCCTGCCGGCGGCAATCGCACTTTATGAGGTCATGTTCCTCGACGGAAAACTGAGGGACAGGATTCTCTATCTACTGCCGGTTATCGCAACTATGATAATCATCCCGCTGATTGTTATAAAAGCACACGGCATGCTTGCCGATATGCGCGCAGTGGATGATGAGCTTAAAATTGCCGGGGTCCCGCCGCGGTCGCGATGGGACTACCTGATTACCCAGTTCAGGGTAGTCATGACATACATAAGGCTCCTGGTCTTCCCGGTGAATCAGAATCTCGATTACGACTTCCCGGTTATCACTTCGTTCCTTACCCCGTCCGTAATCGTCTCTTTCATGTTCCTGCTCCTGATGTTTTCCTGCAGCATTTACTGCTACTTGGTCTCGAGACGGACCGACGTAAAAGACAGCCATCAACTCAGGCTGGTCTCGTTCGGGTTGCTGTGGTTTTTCATAACGCTGTCGATAGAATCTTCTGTTATAGCGCTTGATAATGTAATATACGAGCACCGCATATATCTGCCATCCGCAATGCTGGCGGCGGCTTTTACAACTTTCCTTTTCTGGTCGGCAGAAAAGGCAGGGAAGAGAATGCCATTGATGGGGAAGGCGGTTATCCCCGTTCTGGTCATGATAGTTGTCGTTTTTTCGGGCGCAACCTATACGAGAAACAGCGTCTGGAAGAGCGGGATAAGTTTATGGGAAGATACTGCGAAGAAAAGCCCGGGCAAGGCGCGTGTGCACTACAACCTGGGAGTTTTCTACAGCAGGGACAACCGCCTTGAGGACGCAGTCGGCGCATATCAGACTGCCATAGGGATTTATCCGGGGTTTGCAGCTGCTCACGGCGATCTCGGCGCGGTATATGGAAAAATGGGCCGCCTTAAAGATGCTGAAACAGAACTCAGGACCGCTCTGGAGATTAATCCTAAATTCGCCGAAGCACATGTAAACATGGCCGTGCTTTTCGAAAAACAGGGCCTGCTGCGGAAAGCAGCGGAAGAATTAAAGAACGCGTTGAACCTTGACCCCTATAATGCATTTGCACGTACAAATCTCGGGGTGATTTATGCCAAGCAGGGCAGTCTCGAAGATGCGGAGAGGGAGATTCAGACGGCGATTAAACTCAGGCCCGATTTCAGGGAAGCAAGAGACTTCCTGCAGATTATACAGCAGGAGAAGAATAAGAGGAACACGACCGGAAGATAATAATCGTTGTTACGGCATTACACACCGCAGAAAGACGGTGAAAACATTCAAGTGTTTGTTTTATGATAGAAGCCTGAGAGTTCTGATACCGCCCCCGGCTATCTGTCTTTTTGCAGCCTGGGGACGGCCCTTCGCAGCAGGTGGATGTGAACCCCGTGAGGTCCGGAAGGAAGCAGCGGTAAGCGTTTTTCCTGGGTGCCGGAGGTAGCCGTTCCCAGGCTGGAGAGAGACAGAACTGTCCACTAAATTCTATGAGCTATTTGGTATTGGCAAGAAAATGGAGACCCCGGGTATTCGATGACCTCATCGGTCAGGAGCTCATAATACGCATACTTAAAAACGCTCTTGATCAGGGCAGGATCGCACATGCGTATCTCTTCTCCGGACCCAGAGGCGTCGGGAAAACCTCCACCGCCCGGATACTTGCAAAGGCCCTGAACTGTAAAGACGGCCCGACATCCGCTCCCTGCGGATCGTGTGATTTTTGCGCCTCGATAGCAGAGGGCTCTTCTATCGATGTCATGGAAATCGACGGCGCATCGAACAACAGCGTCAACGACATAAGAGACCTGAGGGAACGCGTAAAATATGTCCCTTCAGGAGGAAGGTATAAAGTCTATATCATTGACGAAACCCATATGCTTTCCGACGCTGCCTTCAATGCCCTGCTGAAAACCCTTGAAGAGCCCCCTCCTCATGTCGTCTTTGTCCTTGCGACAACAGCTCCCAGGAAGATACCTCCAACGGTCCTCTCCCGCTGTCAGCACCTGCCCTTCAGGAGGATACCCGGCGCGCGGATAAAGGAAAGGTTGAAGCAGATCTCGCATGCCGAGGGCATCAACATCTCCGGCTCTGCCATAGAGATGATAGCGAGGACGGCAGACGGAAGCCTGAGGGATTCTCTTACAATACTCGATCAAATATCGTCTTTTTCTTCCGACATCAGCGAATCCGACGTTAAGGACCTGCTCGGAATAACCGACTTCAGTCTTCTCTCGCAGCTTGCTCTCGGCCTGATTGAAGGCAGGAGAGAAGATATACTGAAGATAACCGATGAACTGATGGAAAAAGGCACGGACATCAGGTCGTTCATCAAGGAGCTCATCGAGTTTTTCAGAGACCTGCTGGTTGCCGGCATCGTGAAAAATCCCGAAGAGATACTCAGCCTGGACAAAGAAGATCTCGAAAATATGCAATCCATCCTGCAGAAGACGACTGAAGACCAGTTGTCCCTCATCATCTCGGATCTGCTCAGGGCAGAGACCGATATACGGAACTCGTCTTCACCCCGTCTTGCCTTTGAGATGTTCCTGCTTAAGACAAGTTTCCTGCACGACATTAAACCGCTCAGGGAAGTTATGGAACATATTGAGGAATATATAAAACTCGGAGAGAGAAAAGGGATATCGGCCAAGGCCCTCCCCGGTGAAAAAACCTGGAGCGGGACAGAACAGCCGGCAACTGAACCCGTCTCCCCGCAGGAGGACCAGGCGCTGCAGGATGAAGGGACAGAGGCGGAGCATCAGCCGGAAAACCGGCCGGGGGAACCCGGCGGAATCCCTCGGCCTCAGGCAGAGCTTTCTGCGGACGTTTGGGAGAGGTCAATGAAAAAAATGGACCCGCCCCTTGTCTCCAAAGTCTCAAAAGCGGATTGCAGGCTTGAGGGCGACAAACTGATTTTAACCCTCAACGGCGGATATTCGGTTTTTGCCGATTCTATCAGTAAAAACGCAGAGGTAATCGAGAAAATCGTTTCGGAAGAACTCGGTAGCAAGATCCGTTTGGAGATAGGAATCTCAAAAAAAAAGAGCGTCCGTAAAAAAGCCCTGAAGGAAGAGGTGATGGCCGATCCTGCAATCCGGGAGGTTTTGGAACTTTTTGAGGGGAGGATCGTGGAGGTCATACCGATAGAAGGACAGAAGGAATAGTTATGGATATCTTACAATTAATCCGATTATGCCTGATACCAATTGCATTATTTGGGTTGACCAATTTTAATCAACGGAGGATAAAATGTCGAAGAAGATGCTCGGGGACATAATGCGCGAGGCGCAGAAGCTTCAGGCCGAAATGGCAAAGCTTCAGGAAGAGGCGAAGAAAAAGACGGTGGAGGCAACCGCAGGCGGCGGCATGGTGACTGTTGTGGCAAGCGGCGCAGGAGAAATCGTGTCAATAAAAATCGAGAAGGAAGTGGTGAATCCGGATGACGTCGAGATGTTGCAGGACCTTATCATGGCGGCGGCCAACGAAGCGCTGCGGCGCGCTCAGGAAATGGTTAACAGCGAAATGTCCAGGCTGACCGGCGGCCTGCAGTTGCCCGGATTGGGGAATCTCGGAAAGCTCTTTTAAATCCGGGCGCCGAACAGTTATTATTCTTTTATGGAACCTTTTATTGCTCAAGCAACGGAAGAAGAGATCCGGAAAGAAAAGAACAGGGCGCAGAAGCTGAGGAACTCACAGTGGTGGAAGAGAAAATGCGCCGAAGGTATCTGCTACTTCTGCGGGAGAAAATTCTTTCCGAGGGAACTCACGATGGAACATGTCGTTCCCCTTATACGGGGCGGCAAGTCGTCAAAAGGGAATGTTGTGCCTGCCTGCAAAGACTGCAACAACAGGAAGAAATACCTCCTGCCTGTCGAATGGGAAGACTACCTGAAAAGACTCAGCAACGATTCCTGGAGTTGATGTCCTGTTGCGCTCTCTCATCGTTCATAGAGTTACCTCCGCCATAAAAAAGCACTCCATGCTTTCCGGGGATGAGAAAGTCCTTGTCGGTCTCTCCGGTGGGGCGGATTCCGTATGTCTTCTTTATATACTCAATGAGCTCAAAGATCAATTCGGGCTTGTTCTCAATGCCGCATATATCGATCATGGGCTGAGACCGGCCGAGACCGGCAGGGAGATAGAGTTCTGCAGGGACCTCTGCAGAGGTCTCAAAATACCTTTTATAACAAAAGCTATCGCTGTACAGTCTTATGCAAAGGAGCAGAAGATGAACCTTCAGGAGGCTGCAAGACAGTTGCGTTACAGGGCTTTTGAAGAGACCGCGTATGAGTCGGGATGCCGGAGAATCGCGTTGGGCCACACTGCCGACGACCAGGCGGAGACCCTCCTGATGCGCCTTTTCAGAGGATCGGGACCTACGGGGCTTGCCGGCATCCCCCCGGTGAGAAAAAACATCATCAGACCGCTGATCGATGTTGAAAGAAAAGACATAGAGAAATATCTCGCTTATTCACAAGCCGGCTATATAACCGATTCATCAAACCTCAAGAAAGACTACCTGCGCAACAAGATAAGGCTCTCGTTCATGCCTTTGATCAGAGAATTCAATCCCGATATCATCAGGACCCTCTCTAAAACCGCCTCTCTCTTCAGGGACGAAGAGAGATATTTCGAAATTATTGTCACAAAAACACTTATGAAGCTCATAAGCAGGAAGACCGGCAGCCGTATTGAGCTGTTCCTTGCACCCTTTGAGATCATGGATAAAGTAATCATGAGGAAGGTTCTGCGAAGGGCAATCGACGGAACAGAAGGTCTCCGTGGCATAAGCTTCATCCACATAGAGGATATTATCGAACTCACGAAGTTCGGCAAGCCCGGGGACAGGCTTTACCTTCCAAAAGGGATAAGGGCAATCAAAGAATATTCAACGCTGATTCTCACATCGGATATCCCTGTTGCATTAAATACTTATGCACTGACTGTACCCGGAGAGACGATCCTGAAAGAGGCCGGAATTCTGATAAAGGCTACGATAGAACCGGCCGAAGACACAGGGGCGGGGAGTATTTCCGGTCTATGGATATATGCCGGCATCTTCGATGCCGATAGACTGCATATGCCGCTGATAGCGAGGCCAAGGGAGAACGGTGATTTCTTTCATCCCATCGGGTTCGGCAGACGGAAAAAACTGCAGGATTTCTTCGTCGACCTGAAGGTGCCGAGGGACGAGCGCAGCAGGGTTCCGCTTGTCGTTTCCGGAAAGGATATAATATGGGTCGTCGGCTACAGGGCAGATGACAGATTTCAGGTCACCGCGGAGACGCGGAAGATATTGAGGTTAGAGGTCAAAAAGCTGAGGGATTAAGGGGTGTGTTGACGGGACAACGGGATAAGGAAGCGCCGATCAGAGCCTGTCCGCAAACTAAGGGGTTGTCATCCTCCGGCTCGACCGGGGGATCCATAAACCATTGAAAAGAATGGATTCCCGCCTTCGCGGGAATGACGGCTTTTTCGGAAAACCACGCTTTATGGGCAGACTCTAATCAGAGTTTTTTATAAACTATACCCCCCCTGTGTTAATATATCGAGTTTATAAACAGACATTAACTATTATGTGACAGTTATAAATAAATTTTTTCGCAGTATCCGCTTTTTAATGGAGGGCCATTTTGACTGAGAAAGTGAGAGTGAGGTTCGCACCGAGTCCTACGGGGCATCTGCATATCGGAGGAGCGAGGACAGCCCTTTTCAACTGGTTTTACGCAAGACACAATAACGGCGCCTTCATACTGCGGATAGAAGACACTGACAGATCCCGTTCAACAGATGAATATATCGATTCAATCATGGAAGGGATGAAGTGGCTTAATCTCGACTGGGACGAAGGACCGTTCAGACAGACAGACAGGTTCGATGTATACAGGGACTACGCCGACAGGCTTGTGAGAGAAGGCAGGGCATACCGCTGCTACTGTTCGCCCGAAGAACTCGATCAGAGAAGGCAGGAAGCCCTTTCGCATGGGAAATCGCCCAAATACGACGGCCGGTGTCGGGATTTGAAAGAGCCTGTGCCCGGCAGGAAACCCGCCCTCCGCTTCATGATGCCGCAGGAAGGCAGGGTAGTCGTCCACGACATGATCAGGGGAGAAGTCGTTTTCGATAACTCCCTCCTCGACGACCTTATCATCGTGAGGTCGGACGGGACGCCTACGTATAACTTCACTGTGGTTGCCGATGACGTCGATATGAACATTACCCATGTCATCAGGGGAGACGATCATCTGAACAACACGCCGAAGCAGATACACATTTACGGCGCTCTGGGTTACCGGACCCCGATGTTTGCGCACCTGCCGATGATCTTAGGCTCGGACAAGACAAGGCTCAGCAAGAGACACGGCGCCACATCGGTCATCGCCTACAGGGGAATGGGGTATCTTCCCGAAGCACTCGTGAATTACCTGGCGCGCCTCGGATGGTCGCACGGAGATCAGGAAGTGTTCACTGTCGACGAATTGATAGAACATTTTTCCTTTGATGCCGTCGGAAAATCCGCTGCGGTCTTCAACCCCGAAAAACTGCTTTGGCTCAACAGCCAGTATATAATGAGCGCTGCTCCCGGGAAGCTCGCCGACCTCGTGAAACCTTTTCTCGTCAGCGAAAAGATCATCGAAGAGGGCCGCATCCTCGATGAACAGTGGCTTTCGAGGGCGGTTGCCACTCTGCAGGAACGCTCGAAAACCCTCGTGGAACTCGCAGGCCTGTTGAGTTACTATATAACGGACGACATCGGGTATAATGTCAAGGCGAAAGAGAAATTCCTTAATGAAAAATATCTTGCGAACTTGAAAGCCGTGAAAGAATCTCTGGCGGGCATTGAAGACTTTACAGCGGTGGAGTTGGAAAAAGTCTTCCATTCAATCGCGGGAAAATATGGCGCGAAACTCGGCAGCATCGCCCAGCCAGTGCGCGTTGCGGTAACGGGCAGGACTGAAAGCCCGGGGATCTTTGAGGTGCTGGAGGTCCTCGGGAAGGAAAAGACGATCAGGAGACTGGAGAAGGCGATCCGGATGGTCCATGAAGGATAGAAGAGAAGCGAAAGATATCGATGCCGGCGTCAAAGCGTCCCCGGCGGACGCTCAGCCTGCTGATTTTATCAGAAACATCATTTCAGAGGATATCAGGGCAAAGAGATATGACAGCCGTGTGCATACCCGTTTCCCTCCTGAACCCAACGGCTATCTGCATATAGGTCACGCAAAATCGATATGCCTTAATTTCGGCATTGCCGAAGATTTCGGCGGGCTCTGCAATCTCCGCTTCGACGATACCAACCCTACAAAGGAAGAAGTCGAATATGTCGATTCGATAAAAGAAAACGTCCACTGGCTCGGCTTCGACTGGTCCGACAGGCTCTATTACGCATCGGATTATTTTGAGCAGCTTTATGAATCTGCCTTACAACTGATCAAAAAAGGCAGGGCTTATGTCTGCGATCTGAGCCCCCGGGAAATCAGGGAGTACCGGGGAACCTTGACCGAACCCGGCAGGGAAAGCCCCTACAGGGACAGGACCGTCGAAGAAAACCTGTCTCTCTTTGAACGCATGAGGGCCGGAGAATTTCCGGACGGTTCCCGGACACTGAGGGCAAAGATCGACATGAAGTCCGGTAACCTCAATATGCGGGACCCCGTGATATACCGCATTTTGCATGCCGCCCATCACCGGACAGGCGACAAGTGGTGCATATATCCGATGTACGATTTCGCCCACGGAATCTCGGACTCCATCGAGGGAATTACCCATTCTATCTGCACGGTGGAATTTGAAGACCACCGTCCGTTATATGACTGGTTCCTCGACGAGCTGGAAGTCTATCATCCCAGGCAGATCGAATTTGCACGGCTCAACCTCGCTTATACCGTTCTGAGCAAGCGCAAGCTTATAGAATTGGTCGAAGGGAAGTATGTGACCGGCTGGGACGACCCCCGAATGCCTACAATATCCGGCTTGCGAAGGCGCGGGTACACCCCGGAATCCATCAGGAAATTTTGTGACAGGATCGGGGTGGCAAAAAGGGATAGTACGGTCGACATGGCACTGCTTGAGTACTGCATCCGCGAAGACCTGAACAAACGCGCTCCGAGGGTCATGGCTGTGTTGCAGCCGCTGCGGGTCGTCATAGAAAATTATCCGGAAGGCAAGTCGGAAGAGATGGACGCGATCAACAATCCCGAGGAGCCCTCCATGGGCACGCGAAAGGTTCCGTTCTCCCGGGTACTGTATATCGAAAAGGATGATTTCCGCAAGGACCCTCCGAAACAATTTTACCGCCTTGCGCCGGGACGGGAAGTAAGGCTGAGATACGCCTATTTTATCAAATGCACAGGAGTCGTCAAAGACGAGCAATCGGGCGAAGTAGTGGAGATACGATGCACATACGACCCGGAGACGCGGGGAGGCGACGCGCCTGACGGAAGGAAGATCAAGGCAACGCTCCATTGGGTATCTGCAGGGCATTCCCTCGAAGCTGAAGTACGGTTATACGATCACCTTTTTCTGAGGGCTGATCCGGATGAAGCCGGAGAAGGCCGCGATTTCAAATTATATGTAAACCCGCAATCACTGGTGACCCTGAAGTCCTGCCGCATCGAGCCCGGGATGATGCACGCGGCAGCAGGAAACCGTTATCAGTTCGAAAGACTGGGATATTTCTGTGTCGATCCCGATTCGTCCAAGGGAAGGCTTGTGTTTAACCGGACTGTGACACTTCGTGATACCTGGGCGAAGATCGAAAAAACGCTGAAGCAGGCGAAGAAAAGCTGAGATGGGCTATATCACGGTTATAGGAGCCGGCAGTTGGGGTACAACCCTGGCCTATATCCTTTCCGACAAGGGGTACGATGTAACCCTGTGGGTCCATGAAAAGCCGCTGGCCGATGAGATCAACTCTTCGCGGCATAACAGCATTTACCTGCCGGGGGTGAGGCTTCCCGATGAGATCAGGGTTACAAATTCGATTGACGAAGCCTTGATTAAAGCCCGTTATGTAATAAATGCCGTTCCAGCTCAGTTCACACGTTCCGTATTCAAAGACGCGGCGCCGCATATATCCGGGGAGGCCGTGATAGTAAGCGTTTCAAAAGGCATAGAAAAAGGGACCTTGCTGTCGGTATCATCGATTCTGAAAGAACTCTCTTCCCACAGGGTTGCAGTGCTTTCCGGGCCAAGTTTTGCAAAGGAGGTTATAAGGAAATTACCGACTGCCGTAACCCTTGCAACAGAGGATAAAAATACCGGCTTTATTCTTCAGGAGATATTTACTACGAATAGCTTCAGAGTTTACACACACGATGACGTAATCGGTGTAGAGTTGGGCGGGGCACTTAAAAATGTTATGGCCGTGGCAACCGGGATATCCGACAGCCTTGGTTTCGGCGGCAACGCGCGTGCTTCACTGATTACAAGAGGACTCGCCGAGATGACGAGACTGGGCGTTGCTATGGGCGCAAAGGAAAGGACTTTTTCCGGACTCAGCGGAATCGGCGACCTTGTGCTGACCTGCACGAGCAGCCTGTCGAGGAATTATACTGTCGGCACAAAACTCGGTCAGGGCATGAAACTGGCAGAGATCCTTTCCGAAACAAAGAGTGTTGCGGAAGGAGTGGCAACAGCGGAATCCGCGTACCGGCTTTCACAAAAATATGCCGTCGACATGCCTATTGTGGAACAGATTTACAGCGTCCTTTACGAAGACAAGGACCCTTTTTTCGCTGCCAAAGACCTTATGGACCGGGCATTGAAATCCGAGTTCTATGGATAGGCCGGCTATGCATCGCTTCTTCGGGAAATGCAGGTTCAATCTTGGACGCTGACCGTATAAGGAAAATACTTGAGTCGGTTCAATCAGGCAGGACGAACATCGGGCGTGCCCTCGAAAAATTCAGGGACCTCACCTGTGAAGACCTCTCGTTTGCACGGATCGACCACCACCGGCATCTGAGGCAGGGGATTCCCGAAGTAGTTTTCGCGTCCGGGAAGAAAGCGGCTGAAGTCGTCGCCATTGCACAGGCCCTGTATAAAAAAAATAAAAAGGTACTTGTTACAAAGGCGTCTGAAGAGATTTACAAAAAACTCGGAATACGTAACGCGGTTTTCCATAATATGTCCGGTATTATATCCGCAGGCGGACCGAAGTCGCACAAGGGACATATACTTGTCCTCTCTGCCGGCACATCGGACCTGCCGGTTGCGGAAGAAGCGGCGGTAACGGCTTCTTTCCTCGGAAGCCGGGTCGAAACATTCCATGACGTGGGTGTGGCCGGCATACACAGGCTGGTAGTGGCGCGGAAGTCCCTGTCCAGGGCAAGGGCCATTATCGTTGCAGCCGGAATGGAGGGCGCCCTTCCCTCTGTGGTCGGGGGGCTCACGGATAAACCGGTCATAGCGGTGCCCACCTCAGTCGGCTACGGCACGAGTCTCGGCGGATTGACCGCGCTTTTTGCCATGCTCAATTCATGTGTGCCGGGGATTGCTGTCATGAATATCGACAACGGCTTCGGCGCAGGATGCCTGGCGCACAGGATAAACACCCTCAGTTCCGATTGAGCCTTCCCGCCAGGGTTCTGTGCCAGGGTTCTGTTGACTTAACTTACAATCTGATCTATACTTCAACTATACCCTGGGGGAGGCTTGTAAGCCTGAGAGTCTTCCGTAATAGTACGGGAGAGACCCCTCAAACCTGATACGGATAATGCCGGCGTAGGGAATGGGAAAGTACCGTATCCCCTCAGGGATGCGGTTTTCTATTTTTATGGTGAGTTTGTCGAACCATGAGACTGACAATTAACAGCGATTTTTTTGAGACATCAGGCACAAGGACTTTAGAGGAACTGCTTAATGATCTGGATATCGAACCGGGACGCGTTGCCGTTGAGGTCAACCTCTCCATAGTCAAAAAAGCCGACTATTCAGCCTTTATGCTGAATGAGGGGGATAAGATCGAGATAGTGAATTTTGTCGGCGGGGGATGAAGAGAAAGTAGCTTTCGGGATTGAAAATACCGGATTCCGCGATCAAGTCGGGGAATGACGGAATATCTGGCAGCAGTTAATAGAGAAAGGATATCGAGATATGGGAGATAAACTCATTATCAGAGAAATCGAGTTCCGGTCCCGGCTCTGGGTCGGTACCGGCAAGTACAAGGATTTCGAAGAGACAAGAAGGGCGGTCGAGGCCTCCGGCGCAGACGTCGTTACCGTCGCCGTCAGAAGAATGAACATTATCGACAGAAAGTCTGAAAACCTGCTCGATTACATCGACCCGAAAAAATATAAAATTTTGCCGAATACCGCCGGGTGTTACTCTGTAGAAGACGCTCTCAGATATGCCAGGCTTGCCCGGGAAGCTGGAATTTCAGACCTTATAAAGCTCGAAGTAATCGGTGATGAAAAAACTCTTTTCCCCGACACATGGGGGCTTCTCAAGGCAACCGGGATTCTCGCAAAAGAGGGGGCCATTGTGCTCCCCTATACAAATGACGACCCCATCATGGCCAAAAGACTTGAAGATGCAGGAGCAGCGGCAGTAATGCCCCTCGGCGCGCCTATCGGATCAGGGCTCGGCATAAGGAACCCTTACAACATAAAAATCATCCTTGAGACGGTAAAGTTACCCGTTATTGTTGATGCGGGGGTGGGTACGGCTTCGGATGCGGCCATTGCAATGGAACTGGGATGCGATGCGGTATTGATCAACACCGGCATCGCAGGAGCAAAAGACCCTGTTGCAATGGCTGAGGCCATGAAACACGCTGTGCTGGCAGGGAGGCTAGCGTATAAAGCAGGCCGGATCCCTAAAAAACTGTATGCAACAGCGAGCAGTCCGATAGAGGGAATGCTGTGAAATCAGCTCATGACCGGCGACCGGCTCCGGATTTCAGATTGTATCTGGTTACGGACAGGAAACTCTTCGGCGCCCAGTGTTCAATGTATCAGGCATTTGAAACGGCTCTGGAGGCCGGGGTAAGAAGCATCCAGTTGCGGGAGAAAGACCTGACGACAAAGGAACTGTTTGATATGGCATTCTGGATGAGAGAATTGACGCAGGAATACGGCGCCCGTTTATTTATTAATGACAGGGTTGACGTCGCCCTCTCTGTTTCTGCTGACGGTGTCCAACTCGGTCATGCAAGTCTTCCCGTGCGGACAGCCAGAGAGATTGCCGGCGAAAAGCTCCTTATCGGCGTTTCAACCCATGGTGTTGATGAGGCACTCGAAGCAGAAAAGGAGGGGGCAGACTTTCTCACATTCGGCCCTGTATATGAGACTCCTTCAAAGATGAAATACGGGAGACCTGTTGGAATCGAGGCTCTCAGGAACGTGAAAACGAGAGTGTCGATACCGGTGTTTGCAATTGGAGGCATAAAACCCGGCAAGGTTAATGAAGTCAGGGCAGCAGGCGCTGACGGCATCGCGGTAATATCCGCAATCCTTAAAGCAAAGGATATCGGTAAAACAACGGTAGATTTCTTGAGGTTACTGCAATGATAAGGATAAAAGCAGCAAGGAAAGGAATCGTCACAGCAGAAGTCAGGGAGGCGGCATTCTCCGAGGGCTTGGACGCGGAGAGACTTGCCGAAGACATCTCGACAGGAGTGACCGTCATCCCGAGGAACAGTATTCACAACATAAAGCCGATCGGCATCGGCAGGGGACTCAGGACAAAGATCAATGCAAATATAGGAACCTCGAAAGACAGGGTTTCCTTTGATGACGAGATGGAAAAGCTCGACGTGCTTGTGAGACATGGCGCCGATGCCGTTATGGACCTCTCGACCGGCGGAGCGGTCAGGGACCTGAGGAAACTCCTGCTGAAAAAATCACCCATCGCGGTGGGAACAGTGCCTGTTTATGAAGCCGCCATAATCGCGGCAGAGGCCTACGGCACAATTTCGAAAATGACGCCTGACGACCTGTTTCGCGTCATAGAGCAGCATGCGGAAGAAGGGGTGGATTTCGTTACAGTTCATTGCGGCCTGACGAGAAAAGCCGTTGAACGGCTCAGGGACGAGGGCAGGGTCCTTGATATTGTGAGCCGGGGCGGTTCGTTCCTGCTTGAATGGATGGTTTACAATGACAAAGAAAATCCCTTATACGAACATTACGAAAGACTCCTCGGCATCGCAAAAAAATATGACCTGACATTAAGCCTCGGCGACGCGCTGCGTCCCGGCTGCCTTGAGGACGCAACAGACCGGAGCCAGATCGAAGAACTGCTGACCATCGGGGAATTAAGGGACAGTGCCCTGGAGGCAGGGGTGCAGGTGATCATAGAAGGCCCCGGACACGTCCCCCTGAACCAGATCGAATTGAACATAAAACTCCAGAAAGAGATTTGCAAAGGAGCGCCCTTCTATGTGCTCGGCCCACTTGTGACCGACATTGCAATGGGATACGACCATATCGCTGCGGCAATCGGCGGCGCCGTCGCCGGAGCTGCCGGCGCCGATTTCCTCTGCTATGTCACACCTGCGGAACATATCAGGCTCCCGAATATCGAAGACGTAAAGGAAGGAGTCATCGCATCAAAGATTGCGGCACATGCGGCTGACATTGCAAAAGGCGTTCCCGGCGCACTGGAGCGTGACAGGAAAATGGCGGCCTGCCGGAAGAACCTCGACTGGAGCGGACAGATCGGATTGAGCCTTGACCCCGAAAGGGTGAAGAAATGGCGCTCGGAGATACCTTTGGCGGAACAGGACGTATGCAGTATGTGCGGAGAGTTCTGCGCGATCAGGAAAGTCGGGCGGGCGCTGAAGAAAAAGACATAGGACATGAAAACAGCTCTTACGATAGCAGGCTCTGATCCTACGGGCGGCGCCGGTCTGCAGGCCGACCTGAAAGTCTTCAGGTCACTGGGTGTCCACGGCCTTTCCGTCGTCTCTGCCGTCACTGCACAGAACACCGAAGGTGTGGATTTCATCTCTCCCGTTGACAGGGAATCACTCGAAAAGCAGCTCCGCGTACTCCTTTCGGACATCAGGCCCGATGCATCGAAAGCGGGGATGCTCTATAGCGTCTGGGCAGTTGAAATCATCGCCCGGATGTTCATGGAATCTTCACCCGCCAACCTTGTCGTTGATCCGGTAACCGTCTCTTCAGCCGGCACAAGTCTTGTCGGCGAAGGGACATTGGATGCAATAAGAGAAAAACTCTTTCCTTTATCAAGGGTAATCACTCCCAATATCTATGAAGCGTCCGTTCTTACAGGGATCATGATCGAAAACAGAGACGGGATGGAAGAAGCCGCGAAGGCGCTGAAAGATACGGGGCCTGAAGGAGTTGTAATTACAGGCGGGCATCTCGATGACATTGCACTCGACCTTTATTACGACGGTGAGTTCCATGCTGTGGAAGGCGAAAAGATTAAAGGCGAATACCATGGAACCGGGTGTGCGTTTTCCGCAGCTATCACCGGCCTCCTTGCCCTCGGTCACAGCCCGCTTGAATCGGTAAGGCAGGCAAAGGAATTCGTCAATCATGCAATAAAAAAAGCTTACCACCCCGGCAAAGGTATGGGTTTGCTCAATTTATAAAACCGGCATATAATAATTTAAATTAAGGGGGCGTCATGGAACAAAGAAAACCCGATCCTGTTAAAATGCAGGTATTGAGAAGTCTCCCTGTGGAGATTAAACAGACTCTTACGAAAGAGGAAGTAAACGCATTTCTTTACGGCGATGTATGGCCCGACTCCCTGAATGAAAAACTGAAAAATTATATCATTGATGAAGGGTAAAAACACGTTCAGTGGAAATATCACGACCCGGCCCATCCCGATGAGTTTGCATTATTTTGCAATGCATCTAAGCCCGCCCTTTCTTCGGCTTGAATAGAAAGGATATGTAGAAGATTATTGAGAGTGCACTCACGAAAAAATAGTCCAGCGTATGTTCAAAATAATGCGATGCGAGCAAATTCCAGTAACTCACCTTTTTTTGGGCTTCCGCAATTATATCCCTTCCCATAAGACTGACGGCGATGAAAAGCGGTATTACCAATGCGGCCATCATAAGAAGCGCTCCGATCCTTATTAATTGCGTATTTGTTCTGCCGGAGCCCGCGTTTTTTGAAAGACTCTCCTCAAAAAGAACCAGGCCTCCAAATGCAAGCGGGACCGTCGTCATGCTGTGTGTTACTATTTCCCTGAATTGATGGGCAAGATACCGCGTGTCTGCAAGGGATTTAATCGTGGGAATGAAGATTATGGTACAGGCAATGAATATTGCCGCCCATATCAGCAAGAGACGCATTCCGCGAAGATTGATCTTCCTGCCCGGGGTTCCCGTAATACCGCGGTACATGAATGATAAAGCCAGGGAATACAACAGTACAAAAGACATATCAAGTAAATGCGAATGCCAGTGGCTTCCATAGGAGACGAGGTCATCTCTTGTCCTGAATTGAAAAAGGTCCAGGAGGAAACTCTCGAATCCGGCCTTATATATCGCCCCCGAGACAACGATAAAAAGAAAAAAGAGCATGGAAAATGCAACAGGGATAAAAATCCTCCTAATTGAATGCAACGAAACGCCTGCCAATGGTGATAATAAATAAAAAGATACCGAAACGGAAAATGCGTAGACGATACCTATCGGTATCTCCCTTACAAAATGGTCAAAATAGAGTATTGTTTGAAGAAGTGTATACTTTCCGCTCTCGTGCAACTTAACGGAAAACAGAGAAAGGGTTTGGTATTCAAGGGAAAGATACAGATATGATATCAATAGAACAACAAGAGGGGCAACCAGAAAAATAATACCTATGGCAGAACGTTTTTCCCCAGCGGTCATATAAGATATACCCTCCTGTTCATGCCAATTTAATGCATATTAGAGTTGACATATTTCCGGAATTTATACTGCGGCGATGCCGCCTGTGCACTCGATTCAAAGATTATACTCTCCGGGTTTCATTGTCAATCATTTTCGAGACAAAATTACGGATGGAAACATGATTTTATATATTTATCGCCATTTCAACTTCAGCTACTGCACTTCTGTTATAATTTGAAGGAAACATTCAGGTAACAACACAACTCTGAAATTGATATATTTGAGTCATGCAAAAAATTAAGACTTTTTTCCAGTGTCAATCCTGCGGCTATATAAGCGCAAAATGGCTCGGCAAGTGTCCCGACTGCGGCTCATGGAACAGTTTCGCCGAAGAGAAAAAGGAAGCCGTATCCCGGCATTCTTCCATCGTGTCCCATCTCGGCAAATCCGAACCGCAGCCGTTGAGCGCAATCAAAGGCGGATTCGAACAGAGGACATCTACTGGCATAGGTGAACTCGACAGAGTTCTGGGAGGCGGGGTCGTCGCCGGCTCCGTGATACTCGTCGGCGGAGACCCGGGGATAGGGAAATCCACCCTGCTCCTTCAGGCCCTCAGCGGTATGGCAACAAAAGGCGGCAATGTTTTTTACGTCTCCGGAGAGGAGTCGCCCGAGCAGGTTAAAATAAGGGCCGAGAGGCTGTCTATAAATTCCGGAGAGATTATTCTGCTTGCGGAGACCTCTCTCGAAGCGATAATACGTTCGGCATCTAAGCTTTCCCCAAAGGCTGTCGTCGTGGACTCGATACAGACCGTCTATACTGAAGAGCTTGTCTCCGCACCGGGTTCTGTCAGCCAGGTCAGAGATTGCGCAGCCAAGCTGATGCTCTTCGCAAAGAAGTCCGACATCCCTGTCTTCCTTGTGGGGCATGTTACAAAAGAAGGGGCGATTGCAGGTCCGAGGGTGCTTGAGCATATTGTCGATACCGTTCTCTATTTCGAAGGAGACAGGGGACATTCATACCGTATTCTGAGGACCGTCAAAAACCGCTTTGGTTCGACGAACGAAATAGGGATATTCGAGATGTCCGATTCAGGGCTTTTGGAGGTGGAAAACCCGTCCGAACTTTTCCTCCTCGAAAAGCCGCTGAACGTCCCGGGTTCTACGGCCGTGGCAAGCATCGAAGGCACGCGGCCCTTGATGGTCGAATTGCAGTCCCTTGTATCCCGGACAAATTTCGGGATGCCGAGGCGGACGACCATGGGAGTCGATTTCAACAGGGTGAATCTCCTCGTCGCAGTGCTCGAAAAACAGGCGGGCCTTCACCTCGGCGGAATGGATATTTTTGTAAATGTCGTCGGCGGCCTCAAACTGATTGAGCCTGCGGTCGACCTCGGCATTCTGTCGACAATTGCCTCCTCCCTGAGGGATGTGCCGATCGATGCAAGAACTTTTATGTTCGGGGAAGTCGGCCTGTCAGGAGAAATACGGGCCGTCACTCTGGCGGAGACGCGGATAAAGGAAGCGGCGAAAATCGGGTTCATGAAAGGCGTAATACCTGCCGGAAACGCCGAAAAGATAAAATATGATCCTGGAATCGAAATCATAGGAGTAAGAAATGTGGAAGACTGCCTCGGCGCTGTGCTTGCTTAGTATCATCGTGTTTTCCTTTGCGTGTGCGAAGAAGCGTATTGAACTGCCTGATTACGAGGGAGTGGATGTCCGGGATGTCCTCTCATCCAGGCGCAACATCAAGTCAATCGAAACGACCTTTTCCGTCACCTTCGAAAGAGACGACACAGAGGTAAAGGGAGAAGGCGTGCTGAATATATCGAAGAACGGCGATATGAGCATGCGTGTCTATTCATTCGGGTTTCTGGTCTTTCAGATCACATCCGAAGACGGTACCGTAAGAAGCGCTCCTGAAGTTGACAGGAGCAGGGGCGCTCTGCTCACCTACGGACTGAGAGACTGTTTTTTCTGGTGGGATTTGGAGGATTTCGAGGTTGAGGAAAAAACCGACCACTATCTTCTCGACAATTCAATGAGAAAATTATGGATGAACGGAAAAACGATGCTCCCTTTCAAACAATCCGTGGCGCTGTCCGACGGGAGAGAACTCATCATGTATTATGAACAGCCGGACAAATCCGGTGACATATGGTATCCGTCGAAAATCAGGATAGAGCTTTCGAAATACGCGGTGATTCTGAAGATCAGAGAAATATTATTTGAGTCCGCCGTTTAACCCGAGGTCGACCGCAACAGTCTGCACTGTACTGTCCTCGATTCTGCTCTTTTTGGCCAGATACCCTTCGAGGAGCGCATTGTCACAAACCGTATTAATGAGCCTCGGCACCCCTTTTGTGCACTTGTAAATCAGCGATATGGCCTCATCGGAAAATATTTCCCTGCCGCATCCCGCGATAGTCAGTCTGTGCCTCACGTAATCCTTTGTATCGTTTTCCGAGAACGCCTTCAGCCTTATCTTCACAGCCACCCTCTGTTTTAGCGGCTCATCCAGTGAAAGCACCTCTTCAAGATCGGGCAACCCGAAAAAAACCAGATTGATCATCTTTCCGTCAGGGGTCTCCATATTCAGAAGACCCCTGAATTCCTCCATGATTTCTCTCGAATTCAGCATCTGCACCTCGTCGACCATCACAACAGCCCTCTTGTCTTCCTCCATCAGTTCATAGAGTCTCTTGTATATCTGCGTCAAAAGCTCTACCTTGTCATCCCTGATATCCTTGACTCCGAGCTGTATTGCAAATTTCTTGAAGAGCCACTCCGAACTGACGCTTGAATGTACTACAACGAGAAGAGCGGCCTCATATTCGCTCTCATCAAGTTCTTCAAGGAACCTCCTGGCAAGGGTGGTCTTTCCCGTCCCTATGTCGCCGATGACGACAGCAAGACCTTTTTTTGTATCAACGGCATATTTAAGTTTCATGAGGGAGTCCGAATGCAGGGGGTTGTTATAGTAAAACCTTCCATCGACCACGTTGGAAAAGGGGTGTTCTTTCAACCCGTAATATTCTAAATAATCCATGCCTTGCTGATATCCTGTTCACCTGTCAGCCTCACAGCCGGGCTACAGGTACGACACCCTGTCCTTTCTCTCCTTGGGCTTTTTCTGGTCGGCGCAGTCGACGATTCCCGCTTTCAACTGGTCTATTTTATCAGATACAGCCCGGAATTTTGAATTCCATCCGTAAACCTGGGTAAAATAATCGACTGCCTCCTTAAGGTTCCCGTTTTTCCCGTACGCTTCGGCAAGGTCGTATTTCATTGCCCAGTAGGACTCGTCCCTGTCTTCCATCTTTTCGATGGCATCCTTCAGCACCTCTATGGCAAGGGGATAAAGACCTTTTTCCATGTAACATACCCCGAGCATATTGGAGGAATGCATAAACCTTTTGGGATCTTTTCTCGATGTCTGGAATTCTTTTATGGCGTCATCGATCAGGCTCATCTCCTTATAGGCTATACCGAGGTTATAATGCGTTTCGTAGTCCTCTTCTGCAAGCTCTTTTTCGAGGCCTTTTTTAAACTCATTGAATATATCCATAACGTCGCTGTCGAGGGCCGGCTCAGCTATCTCCTCGGCTTCCAGAACCTCGCCTTCAGCAGCAGGAGCCTCAACCGGTGTTTCTTCGACGAGCGGGACTTCTTCTGCCACGACATGGCTGATCGAGTTTAATTTCATGGCAATCTCCGTATTTTCAGGGAAGAGTGTCTGCAATCTTTCCAATATCTCTCTTGCCTCATCGATAAGCCCCTGCTTTGCGTAAAAATCCGCCTCTGCAATCTCTTCACTGTAATCTTCAGCCGACGGACCTTCAAATGACCCGGCCGGCACCTCGGGGATCTCTTCTTCATGGCCGGGGATTACGGTCACATCAACAAGTCTTTCATCCTCAGGATTGATTTCACGCGCCTCCCTGATCATCTGCCTGCTCTGTTCATGGTCGCCGGCCTTCCTGTATAGATCGCTCAGTACAAGGCATTCCGTAACCGCCCGCTCCCTGTCGCCTGTATCAGCGTACACTGATTTAATTCTCAGATGGATATCGATATTATCCGGGAATTTCTCTTTGTACGTCTCGAGGAGTTCCCGCGCATTTTCATGAAGGCCGTACCTCAGGTATATATCGGCATCTATGAGGGCTTCTTCGAAAGTCTTTTCAGCGCCTGCTACGATATGCTCCTTCCCGATCTGCTGTTCAAGCTCAATGACCTTGTTTTTGAGCATCTCGTCGTCAGGCGATATCTTATGGGCTTCCTTCAGGCAGTTGAGGGCCTCCTTCGGCTTATCCTTCTCGATCAAAACGTCTCCGAGGGCAGTCAACTGCTGGACTAGCTGCTGATAGTCGCAGAGCTGGGTATAAAGCGACACAAGCCTCCTCCCGGTCTCAACAGGATCGATGTCCCTGAAAGAATTAAGTATACTTATCGCATCGTCATAATTTTCTTCAAGAAGCATCCCGTCAAGGATTGGAAGATATTCTGCCCACGCTTTTCCACGGTCGCCTTCCCTGGTATATATATCGCCGAGGAGTCTTCTTGCCTTGATATTGGCAGGTTCGATCTCAGCAACCGCGGTCAGATACTCTCTGGCTCCGTCAAACCGTTTATTTGCGATTTGAAGCTCCGCACACTTGATAAGGATATCCGTATCCTGCGGAAAAAGGTTCGCAGCCTCTTTCAGTTGTTCGAGGGCCTTACCGAAGTCGCCCTTCTTCTCATAGAGGCTGCTGACCTCAAAAATCGCCTCCTTGTTCAAAGGCTCTGCTTCAAGAACCCTGCGGAAAAATTCCATGGCCCTTTCCGATTCGCCCTTCTCGTCAAGAAGCCTCGCGATGAACATGTACTGTTTTGCGGCCTCCGATACAAAGCCTTCCTTATTGTAAATCTCAGAGACTTTGATTCTGAGAGGAATGTTGGAGGGAGAAAGAGCAATTATCTTTTCGTACATCTCCAGCGTCCGCTCTTTTTTACCCTCTTTTGAGAGGCTGTCTGCTGCTGCGAGGTAAAATTTTATTGCGTCTGTAACAAGCCCCTTGCCTTCATTCAGCTCGCCGAGTGCGATGAGCGCCCCGGGATCAGCCGGAGCCACATTCAATATCTTTTTATAGAGGGCCAGAGCTTTAAGAGAAAACCCCTCCCCGCGGAAATAGTCCGCAGCTTTATGGAATGAATCTATCGCCTCTGTTTTGCTGCCCTTTTTAAGATACAGGTCTCCGATAGTGTTATATGTATTGCCGTCAGGGTATTCTTTGATCAGTTTTTCCCATTCAGCAATAGCTTTATCTATCTGGCCTCGGGCAATATACTTTTGGGCTTCCTTTATGATGGATGCTTTATCCGACATTATGATTATGTGTAATATTCAAAGTATCACAATCGGCTGCAACTGTCAACAATGGCCGATCTGCCGACCGAAGGTCTTGACTAAGCGAAAACTTCAAATTTATGTATAATAACATCAATTGCTGATATTTATGAATATGACGGATATTCCAGGGCATATGACTCTAATCAACAGGGCGGAAGCCGGAGGCGCTTCATGACAGACAGGGATACGGTACTTTCATTTTTCAGAGAAAAGACAAAAAAACCCCTCCCCTTCAGGGACATAGTCACTTTATTGCAGTTGAATCATAAGGAAGCCCGTGTTCTCAAAAGGACACTCAGAGGCATGGTCCGGAGCGGCGACATTGTCTTTACTAGAAAAGGGCTCTATGGTCCCGCCGAAGATATGGATCTCGTGAACGGTTATTTCGAACAGCAAAAAGACGGTTACGGCTTCGTCATAATGGAAAAGCCCGGACAGCGCGATATCTTCATTCCTGCGCGTGCGACCATGGGCGCTATGAATAACGACAGGGTCCTCATACGGGTCGAAAACTGGCAGAGGCGCGAAGGGAGAATAATACGGGTGCTCGAAAGGGCCAACACGAAGATAGCCGGAAAGTTCGAGACGACGAAGACGGGGTTCTACGTCAGGCCGAAAAATAAATACCTTAATTTTGACCTGCCGATAGCTCAAAAGTACAGGGGAGGAGCAAAAAACGGGGACATGGTCATAGTCGAAATACTGAGTTATCCAACGGACAGAAAACCGGCAGCAGGCAAAGTAGTAAAGATTTTGGGGGAGCCTGACGAACCGAAGGCTGAGGTCGAGGCGATCATCGATGAGTTCAATCTCCCGAGAAGGTTCCCGAGGTCCGTCCATGAAGAAACAGCCCTCATCTCTGCGCCGAAAGGCGAGGGGTTGAGAACACGGACGCAGACGAGAAAAGATTTAAGGCATCTCTCCACAGTGACTATCGACGGAGAGCGTGCGAAGGATTTCGACGACGCGGTTTCGATAGACGTGTCAAAACACGGTTACACACTTTATGTGCATATCGCGGATGTCGGTTTTTATGTAGGCTGGGACTCGTTGATCGATCAGGAGGCAAGGAGCAGGGGGACGAGTGTCTATTTCCCAGACAGGGTCATCCCGATGCTTCCGAAGGAACTTTCTGAAGACCTGTGCAGCCTGAAACCCGGAGTCGAAAGGCTCGCCTTTACCGTCGAGATGGACTTTGACAGGAACGGCAACAGGACGGGATCGAAATTTTATCCGAGCGTCATTGTCAGCGACGAACGCATGACCTATACCTCCGTAAAGAAGATCCTCGTCGACAACGACGGACATGAGCGCGGGAAATATGTGAACCTCCTGCAGGATTTCGAACTGATGGGTGAGCTATGCAGTCTCCTGAGAAACAGAAGGCTTCTTCGGGGCAGTCTCGATTTCGACCTGCCGGAGCCGGAGGTGCTGCTCGATATGCAGGGCAGACCGGAAGCGGTCCTGCGGTCGGAAAGAAACTATGCCCATATGATTGTAGAGGAATTTATGATCGCCGCAAATGAAGCGGTCGCCGAACATCTCAGCGGTCTCGGCATCCCGGCGCTTTACAGGATCCATGAGGAGCCGGATCCTTTAAAGCTCGAAGATATTGTACGGGTAATGAAAACGGTCTGTAAGGTACGGCATCCGGTAAGGCCCGGGGATTTCCACAATATACTCCGGGATATAAAGGGGAAGCCCGAAGAAGAGATCGTAAATTATATGGTACTGCGCAGCCTTAAACAGGCGCGCTATTCAGCCATAAACGTCGGGCATTTCGGACTCGCATCGGAATGCTATACACACTTCACCTCTCCCATAAGACGCTACCCCGACCTCATCGTGCACAGAATTTTGAGGGAGGCGCTGAACCGGCCTCGCTTTCCGGAAAAAAGGATTGAGGCGCTCAATACGATGTTGCCGGATGTTGCGTTCCAATCTTCACGAATGGAACGGGTTGCGGAGAAGGCGGAGACTGAAGTCATTGACGCAATGAGGGCATGGTTCATGAAAGACAAAGCAGGCGAAGAGTTCGATGCGAGGGTGGTAAACGTCACTCCTTACGGAGTAAAAGTAAGGTTAAGGGAGTTCTATGTCGAGGGGTTCCTCCATATATCTCATATGACAGACGATTTCTACCAGTTCGACGAGCGTCGCATGAGCCTTACCGGAAGGCATACCAGACGTTCTTTCGCCATAGGCAAGGAACTGACGGTGCGACTTAACAGGGTTGACATGGAAGAGAGGGAGATTATCCTGGATATCGTCTGATGTCCTACAAAGTAGCAGCGGATTTCGTCGTTCTCGTCCACTTCCTCTGGATAGTCTTCCTGATATCCGGCGTATTCATAGGCAAAAAGGTCAGGTCAGTAAAGATCCTGCATATCGCCGCCCTTGGTTTCGCGGTCATTATGCAGATATTCGGATGGTACTGCCCCTTAACACACCTTGAATTTTGGTTACGGCAGAGGCACGACCCGGACCTTGCATATTCCGGCTCTTTCATCATCCATTATGTCGAAAAGATAGTTTATATCCACCTTTCACCGGTAATAATATTTGTGTTAACCTTAATTCTGGTTGCAATGACGACGTACATCTACTTCAAAGGAAATGGGAAATGAATCGAAGGGTTCAAAAATGGTTACCTGAATGTTGTAAAAAATATGGGGCAGATATGCTGAAAAAGTTTTTCAACTCATGAATTTACAGGAACTCATAAAAATAATGGAAAAACTCAGAAGCGGGCAAGGGTGCCCCTGGGACAGGGAGCAGACAAGGGCCTCTCTCAAGCCCTACATCATCGAAGAGGCATATGAGCTCTTTGAGGCCATCGAAGAAAACGACCCGGAAAAAATAAAGGAAGAGCTTGGAGACCTCCTCTTTCAGATAGTTTTCCAGTGCCAGATAGCAAAGGAAAGGGCTGAATTTGATATGTCCGGTGTTATCGAAAGCATAGGCCGGAAGATGACAGGGCGTCACCCCCATGTCTTCGGGAATGCGGAGTGCAGAACCCCCGAGGAAGTCGTACAACAGTGGGAAATGCTGAAAAAACAGGAAGGCAAACTGCGGGAATCCATCCTCGAGGGGGTACCGAAAGCCATGTCTTCCCTGCTCCGTGCCCACAGGCTCCAGAAGAGGGCGGCACAGGTCGGCTTCGACTGGAAAAAGGTCGAGGACGTCCTGGCAAAGGTCGATGAGGAGATGAATGAACTGAAAGCGGCCCTGAAGTCCGGCAACAGGAAAGAGATGGAAGACGAGCTTGGAGACATAATCTTCATGCTGGTGAACCTTTCAAGATTTATGAAAGTCAACCCGGAAGACGCCCACCGGAAAACCATCAGCAAATTCATCCGCAGATTCCGCTATATCGAAATGAAGGCTGCGGAACATGACAGAAAATTATCCGATATGACCCTTGAAGAGATGGACAAGTTATGGGATGACGCAAAGGAGAAAGAGGGCAAACCCCGGGAGAGTGCCGAATAATCTCACAATATCCGTTTGATATTGCCGAATGCCTCTTCTATTATATGAGGCTCGGGCAGGAACGTGGTCCTGAAATATACTCCGTCCTCCTGCCTTCCGAACCCTGAGCCGGGGACGAAGACGACCCCTTCCTTGAGCGCAGCTTGCACGAACGCAAGGTCCTTTTTCCATTTCCGCGTTTCTATCTTTATGAACGCGTAGAACGCCCCGTTCGGAACCGGGAACGAGAGCGGAAGCTTCCCGGCAATCTTCACAAACGCTTCCCTCCTTTCCATGAGCTTCTTTTTTATGTCTGCGATATACGCCGGATATGAGGGGTCTGCTATCGCTGCTGCTGCTGCCTTCTGATATTCCCAGTTCACGGAAAGACGCTGGTTGCATAAGAGAAAGAAGGCATTCTTGACCTCCTCCCACTTGTCTCCGTGGAACGCCACCCAGCCAATCCGCGCTCCGGGGTAATTGAAGTCCTTGGAAAGCGAGCTCCCGTAAATAAAAGAGACCCTTTTTTGCGCTATTTTTCTGAAGTCCACCTGTTTGCCCTGGAGCGTGAGTTGATCGTAGGACCCGTCATAAAATATTGGGACGTCGTATTCTGAGCAGAGATGAACGACTTCTGCAAGGTTCTGCTCCGAATAGACAGCACCCAAAGGGTTATTCGGATTTATTATAACCATGGCCTTTGCTCCCTCGATTTTTCTGGACAGGTTTCTTACGTCAATCTGGCCATCGGCATCATGCCTGTAGAAAACGCTGTCGCCCTCGAACTGCTTCGCCTTGCTGAGATAAAGCGGATATACGGGGTTGGGAAGGAGCACCTTTTCCCCAAACCCTATAAAAGAATGGAAGAAAAAGTCTATGCCCTCTGTAAGACCTGCGACTACAAATACGTCCTCGGGCCTGCACTTCTCGATCTTCGCCACGGTCTTTCTGAGCTGCTCGTCTCCTTCGGAAGGTGCATATCCCTTGAAGTTTTCATCGAGCACGCTTTTCACCCGCTCGGCTATCACGGGGAACGGCTTGAAGCCGTACTGGGGCGGATCTCCGATGTTGAGATAGATCATCTTCCTGCCCTTTGCCTCCTCACGCTTGGCTTCCATCACGATGTCCCTTATCGGGTAGCTTACGACATTCATCCTCTCGGTCGGCCTGTAAGGCAGCTTCCTCTTCAGTTTCAGGTGTATCACGTCGGTTTCTCCATATGGAAAAGAATAACACCTTAAAAAAGATTTTAACAAGACAAAATTGCCGCCTTTATCCCGAATTCATAGAAAAGAAGAATGAGCTCAAATACTCTGTCCCGGCGTCCAATTCAAGGATAATCCATCCGGATTCTCTGCAGACGCCTTACAGCCCGGGATCTTCTATATTTGACAAAGTTCGGTAATTCTTTTATTTTTAATGACCATTATGCGATTGCCGGAATGGATAAGGGTCAAAAACTTCTGGGGCCTTCACAGCACAAAAAAAATACTGAGAAGTTATGGACTCAGTACTGTCTGCGAAGAGGCAAGATGTCCGAATATGGGAGAATGCTTTTCGAGGCCGACCGCCACTTTCATGATACTCGGCTCAAAATGTACCAGGAACTGCGCTTTCTGCTCCGTGGATTCCGCACCGCCCGAACCATTGGACCGGGAGGAACCGGAGAAGATCGCAATGGCTGCAAAAGAGATGGGACTGCGATATGTTGTAATCACTTCTGTAACGAGGGACGACCTTTATGACGGAGGCGCTGGACATTTTGCAACAACTGTCTCCACCGTCAGAAAATATGTACCGGGAGTCAGGATCGAGGTGCTTACGCCTGATTTCAAAGGACGTCTCGACAGCCTCAACACGGTTCTTGGTTCAAGGCCCGACGTTTTTAATCACAATATTGAGACCGTATCGAGACTCTACACTGTTGTCAGGCCGCACGCGGAATACAGACGTTCACTGTCTATCCTGGAATATGCCCGGCAAACAGCTCCGGAGATATACACGAAGTCGGGACTTATGCTCGGCCTCGGAGAGAGCCCGGCCGAGGTTGTCACTGCGTTACGGGACCTGAGAAACGTCGGTTGCGATTTCATTACCATAGGCCAGTACCTCAGACCTTCGAGATCAAACCTTCCTGTTGTTGAGTATGTTAAACCCGGCGTATTTGAAAGGCTTCGTCTTGCGGCACTATCCATGGGGTTTAAATATGTTGCTTCAGCCCCCCTGGTCAGGAGTTCAATGAATGCAGAGAAGATGTATAATAACTAAAGAACTAATGCCTGAATTCTAAACTCTGAACAAAATAGTTTCAGTGTTTTGGAATTTCGATTTGTTCGGGATTTAGGATTTCGGAATTTAGAATTTTTGAAATGAGAAAGGTGTTACAGAAATGATCAACGTCGGAATACTCGGGTTCGGTACGGTGGGCAGCGGGACCGCGAAGATCCTGCTTGAAAACAGGGATATCCTGGAAGAGAGGCTTGGTTTTAAGATAAACCTTAAAAGGATTGCCGACCTTGATATCAAACGGGACAGGGGGATAAAGGTCCCGAAAGGGGTCCTCACTACAGATGCAAATCTGGTGATCAACGACCCTGATATCCATATAGTAGTAGAACTCATGGGAGGCATCAGGCCTGCAAAGGATTTCATACTGAAGGCGATCAGGAACGGCAAACATGTGGTAACTGCAAACAAAGCCCTTCTGGCCACGGAAGGGACTGATATTTTCGATGCGGCGGCCAGGGTCGGCGTCGCGGTAGGTTTCGAAGCAGCAGTAGCAGGAGCCATACCTATCATTAAGGTCATGAGGGAAAGCCTTGTTGCCAACAGGATAAAGGCCGTGTACGGGATAATAAACGGTACATGCAATTATATCCTTACGAAGATGACCGATGAGGACGTCGAATTTGCGGACGCCTTAAAGGAGGCCCAGAAACTGGGCTATGCCGAAGCCGACCCTACTCTTGACATAGAAGGGATCGATTCCGCGCATAAACTGACGATCCTCGCCACCCTTGCCTACGGCATCCCGCTTTCATTCAATCAGGTGCATGTGGAAGGAATATCACGGATATCTTCCCTGGATATCGCTTTTGCATCCGAGCTTGGTTATAAACTGAAACTCCTTGCCATCACAAAAGAGTCAGACGGCAAAATCGAACTCAGGGTGCATCCGACAATGCTCCCGAAGGACTATCTGATAGCAAAAGTGGACGGACCCTTTAATGCTGTCTATGTTGACGGAGACGCCGCCGGATCTACCCTGTATTATGGAAGGGGAGCTGGTTCCGTACCCACAGGGAGCGCAGTGGTGGGGGATATCGCTGATATCGCGAGGAACATCAGGATGAACGCTGTGGGGCGGGTACTGATCCCGACAAAGATCTCGAGCGGAGCAGGGATCAAGAAAATAGACGACATAGTGTCGATGTATTATTTCAGGTTTTCCGCACTCGACAAACCCGGCGTCCTTTCGAAAATATCGGGGATACTCGGCAATTACAATATCAGTATAGCCTCGGTCATACAAAAGGGCAGAAAGGTCGGCGAGGCAGTTCCTCTCGTGGTCCTCTCGCATGAGGCAAAAGAAAAGAATGTGCGAAAAGCAATCGTCGAAATCGACCGGCTGCCGGTTGTTATGGACAAAACAGTATTTATCAGGGTTGAAGGAAGGCAGGAAAGTTAAGTAAAGCGGCCATGAAGTTCACGGAGGACCAGCTCCAGCGTTACAGCAGACATATCATCCTGCCCGAGGTCGGAGAGCAGGGGCAGATGAAACTGTTGAAGTCCAGAGTTTTCATCGTGGGCGCCGGAGGTCTCGGCTCACCTGTAGGGTATTATCTTTCGGCAGCAGGGGTCGGAACTATTGCCATGGTCGACGACGACGTGGTCGATCTCAGCAATCTCCAGCGGCAGATAGCGCATTGCACCGGGACACTCGGTATGCCAAAGGTCGAGTCTGCAAAAATTACATTTGAGTCGCTGAACCCCGATGTTCACATTATCCCCATAAAAGAGAGACTGACGAAGCACAATATCCTTGATCTGATAAAAGACTACGACATAGTCGCCGATTGCAGCGACAATTATGCAACGAGGTTCCTGGTGAATGACGCCTGTGTACTGGCAAAAAAACCGCTTGTAACCGGAGCCATATTCAAATTCGAGGGCCAGTTGACGGCAGTCATTCCCCATGAAGGCCCTTGCTATAGGTGTCTCTTTGAAGAACCGCCGCCGCCCGGCATTCTGCCCTCACCCCAGGGAGTCGGTCTCCTTGGCGTCATCCCCGGAGTCATCGGCACCCTGCAGGCTGCGGAGATATTAAAGCTGATCATCGGCAGGGGCACGGTTTTGAAAGGGGAGCTCCTGATCTACGATGCCATGAAGCCGTCTTTCAGGAAAGTAAAGGTGCCTAAAAACCCGGACTGCCCGATCTGCAGCGACCACCCCACGATCACTGAACTGATAGATTACAGCTGACTCAAGGGAATGATTCCGGACAAGTCGGAACAACGGTACAAATGACTACTTTATCCATCTCCCGGCAACTCCTCGCCGAAATCGTCACCCACTGCCGCGAAGTTTATCCCTGTGAGGCATGCGGTATCCTTGCAGGGAAAAACAACGTCGTCCAAAAAATCTACAGGATGACCAATATCGAGAAGTCGGATGTCAGTTATTTCATGGACCCGAAGGAACAGTTTGCCGTCATGAAAGAGATGAGGGAAGAAGGGCTTGAGATGACCGCCGTTTACCATTCTCATCCGCATGTCGACGCCTGTCCGTCACAAAAGGATGTGTCGCTTGCTTTTTACGATGACGCATATTATTTGATCGTAAGCCTCATACATGAAAGCCCGCTCATAAAAGCGTTCACAATAAAAGAGGGCATGGTCAAAGAGGTTGAAATAGTTACATAAACCCGCCGCTCTCTTTAAATATTGTCCGTTTTGGAGTAAAATGATTATCTACAACTTATAGTATCCGTGCAGCGTCAAGTAGTTATTGCAAGTCAGAATGGATAAAAGGGTGCAACTTTGGGCTATGTAAAAGGACTCAAATGCAGGGAATGCAGCAGGGAGTATCCCGTTGCCCCCGTCTATGTCTGTGAATTCTGCTTCGGACCACTAGAAGCTGTTTATGATTATAAAAACATTAAGAAGGTCCTGACTCGTAGGGCTATCGAGAAGCGGGAGAAGAACCTGTGGAGATACAGGGAGCTCCTTCCGGTCGACGGTGAGCCGCAGGTGGGGTTGAATTCAGGGTTTACTCCTCTTTTAAAGGCATATAACCTTGCAAGGGAACTGGGGGTGAAAGAGCTCTATATCAAGGACGATACAGTCGCCCACCCTACTCTTTCGTTCAAGGACAGGGTAGTTGCAGTCGCCCTTACCAAGGCAAAGGAATTTGGGTTCGACACCGTCGCATGCGCTTCAACCGGGAACCTCGCCCATTCCGTCTCCGCGCACGGCGCAAAGGCGGGATTCAAGAGGTTTATCTTCATCCCTGCATCTCTCGAGGCAAGCAAGATTGTGGCCTCGCTTGTCTATGAACCTAATCTCATCGCAGTCGACGGCAACTATGATGAAGTAAACAGGCTCTGCAGCGAGATAGCCAACAAATATCACTGGGCATTCGTGAATATCAACATACGGCCGTTTTATGCAGAGGGGTCGAAGACACACGGCTTTGAGATTATCGAACAACTCGGATGGAAGGCTCCCGACAATATCGTAATACCGTGTGCGAGCGGTTCTCTGCTGACAAAGATATGGAAGAGCTTCAAGGAATTCAAACAGATCGGCTTATTGAAGGAACTCCATACAAGGGTATTTGCCGCCCAGGCCGCGGGATGTTCACCTATTACGACGGCGATAAAGCAGGGGATGGACGTAATCAGGCCTGTAAAGCCTGATACCATCGCAAAATCCCTTGCCATCGGAAACCCGGCTGACGGTTACTATGCAACACAGGTGGTTGCCGAGTCAGGAGGCGCGGGAGACGACGCGTCCGACCCGGAGATTATCGATGCCATGAAACTGCTCGCAAGAACCGAGGGTGTTTTTGCGGAAACGGCAGGCGGAGTAACGCTTGCGGTTGCCAGGAAGCTTATCGAATCCGGAAAGATCGGGAGAGACGAGACCACAGTTATATGTGTCACCGGCAACGGGTTGAAGACCCAGGAGGCGTTGACCGGACATACTGTCTCTCCGCATTACATAAAGCCAAGCCTCGCGTCTTTTGAAGAGGCCTTATATAAAATAAAAGGAGGCTGAGATATGGCGGTGAAAGTCAGGATCCCGACCCCCCTCCAGAAGCTTACGAATGGGCAGGACGAAGTCGAAGCAGAGGCCGGAACAGTAATGAGTCTCATTAATAACCTCGATAAACAGTTCCCGGGAATCGGCGAAAGGATATCGGAAGGCGGGAAGGTGAGAAGGTTTATCAATATCTACCTGAATGACGAAGATATAAGATTTCTCAGGAACGAAGAGACGGAGATAAAAGACGGAGATGAGGTATCAATCGTTCCTGCAATTGCAGGAGGATTAGGCAAGGAGGGTGTAATGAAGAAGAGGGTCAAGTTGACCTTTCCCCAGCAGCTTATCAAGGAGCCTGTTATCTTCACCATGGCCAAGAAATATGACGTCATACCGAACATCAGGCGGGCAAGGGTCACGGAAACCGTAGGCGAGATGGTGCTTGAATTTGAGGGCTCCGAAGAAAACCTGGACCAGGGTATACAAGCTCTCAGGGAGCAGGGGGTTCAGGTGGAACTGATTGAAGGAGACGTCGTAGAATAGCATGTAGCAGGTAGAGAAATATATAATTCATAAACACTCTCGTGTCATTCCAGCTTGTCGGGAATCCTTCATATTCCCCCATAATAAAGGGAGATTGAGGGGGTTGTTATAAAAAAGATTCAGGACAATCCGGAATGACGGATTACGCTGTGCATTACTGATTTTTTATACTATGGAGACCATATGCCGATAGGTGAGATGAGCAGTACGGGAGCGGTTTGGAAAGGAATCATTGATAAATATCGGGATCTGCTGCCCGTCACGGAAAAGACGCCCGTCATAACGCTTAATGAAGGGAATACCCCTTTCATCAGGAGCCGGAATCTGAAGAAGAAAATCGGCCTCGACATCGAGCTATATTTTAAGTTCGACGGGGCAAATCCGACCGGATCTTTCAAGGACAGGGGGATGACCCTGGCGCTCTCAAAGGCTATGGAGGAAGGGGCAAAGGCGGTAATATGCGCATCCACGGGCAACACGTCAGCATCTGCTGCCGCCTATGCCGCAAGGGCCGGCATCAGGGCTATCGTACTGATACCCGAGGGCAAAATCGCGCTCGGCAAACTCGCGCAGGCCCTTGTGCACGGTGCACACGTCCTCCAGGTAGAGGGGAACTTCGACGAGGCATTAAGCATAGTCAAGGCGCTCGTCAGGAAATATTCGATAACCCTGGTGAATTCCATCAACCCTTACAGGCTCGAAGGCCAGAAATCCGCTGCATTCGAGATCTGCGACCAGCTCGGCTGCGCGCCCGGCTACCATGCCCTTCCGGTCGGAAACGCGGGCAACATAACCGCGTGCTGGAAAGGTTACAAAACATATCGCGACAATAAGATGACCTCTTCACTTCCCGTAATGCTTGGGTTTCAGGCTGCAGGCGCAGCGCCTATCGTGCTCGGCAGGCCGGTCGAAAAACCTGAGACCGTCGCAACAGCCATCAGGATCGGGAACCCGGCAAGCTGGAAGGGCGCTGTTGCAGCGCGTGACGAATCGGGCGGAAGGATCGATGCGGTTACCGATGACGAGATATTGAATGCATATAAACTTATTGCTTCTGCCGAGGGCATCTTCTGTGAGCCGGCTTCAGCAGCCTCTCTGGCGGGAGTAATCAAATTATATAAGGAGAACTACTTCAGGCCCGGAACAGCTGTTGTCTGCACCCTTACAGGAAACGGCCTTAAAGACCCTGACACGGTCTTTAAGGTTTCAAAGGAACCTCTGAAGGTAAGGGCTGACGTATCAGCCGTCGAAAAGGCGATAGAAGGTGTTATATGAAATATATTGTGATCATCGGTGACGGCATGGCAGACAGGCCGGTCAAAGAACTCTCCGGCAAGACACCCTTGCAGGTAGCCTCAATACCGAACATGGACAGGCTTGCACGCGAAGGAATTATAGGCAGGATCAGAACTGTGCCGCCGGGTTTCCATCCCGGCTCGGACATTGCAAATCTGAACATCCTCGGGTATAGCCCCGGAGAGTTTTATTCGGGAAGGGCCCCTCTCGAAGCAGCGAGCATGGGGATCCGGCTCAAAGAAGGAGATGTTGCTTACAGATGCAACCTGGTGACCCTGAAATACAACAAAGACAAGACAAAGGCTGTTATGGACGATTACAGCAGCGGCCACATCTCATCCGAGGAAGCCAGGTCACTCGTCGAAGAGTTAAACGGGGAGATGGGTTCGGAACAGATCGTTTTTTATCCGGGAGTAAGTTACAGGCACATAATGGTATGGTCTGACGGGGCCTTGAATATGGAATGCACCCCGCCTCATGATATTACCGGAAAAGAGATAGCGGATTACCTGCCTGTGGGAGACGGAGAAGATATATTAAGGGGACTGATGCTCCAGTCCGCAGGACTTCTTGAAAATCACCCCGTCAACAGGGAAAGAATCAACAGGGGACAAAAACCCGCCAACAGCATATGGCTCTGGGGACAGGGCAGAAAGCTTGCCCTGCCGACTTTCAGGGAAAAATATTCTCTTGAGGGCGCCCTCGTATCAGCGGTAGACCTCATGAAAGGGATCGGTATAAATGCCGGATTTGAAATCCTTGATGTGCCGGGCATTACAGGATATCTGGATACCAATTATGCGGGGAAAGCTGAAGCAGCGCTTAAAGCCCTTGAAAGAGTCGATATTGCCTATATCCACGTTGAGGCACCCGACGAAGCAGGCCATTCAGGAAATTTTAAGGATAAAATAAAGGCGTTGGAAGATTTTGATGCCCTTGTTGTCGGCGCCGTCCTTGAAGGGATCGAGTCTTTCGGTGAATACAGGATACTTCTACTGCCCGACCACGCGACGCCTATAGAACTTAAGACCCATTCGGAAGAGCCTGTCCCCTTTGTCATATTCGACAGCCGGATGAAGAGAAATAATGAGGGTGCCGTCTTCGATGAGTCGATCACCGGCAGAGATAATATAATTGTATTTGAAGAGGGGCACAAGCTCATGGATTATTTTATCAGAGGGCAATGAATCTTATAGAAAAGACAGCTGAAATCCTTAAGCGGCTGAAAAGGGAATATCCTGAGCCTAAAACGGCGCTCAATTTTTCAGAGCCTTTCCAGCTTCTCGTTGCTACTGTCCTTTCAGCGCAGGCGACCGATGTGCTTGTCAACAGGGTAACCGAAGGTCTTTTTAAGAAATACAAGACCGTTAAAGATTATGCGGATGCTCAGCTTGATAAACTGCAGAAGGATGTAAGCTCAGTGAACTTCTACAAGACCAAGGCGAAAAATATTCAGGCAGCGGCAAGGATCATCGTTGAAGAGTTCAATTCAAAAGTTCCGGGAACAATGGAAGAACTCACAAGACTTCCGGGAGTGGCGCGGAAAACCGCCAACATAATACTTTCCAATGCCTTTGGAATAAACGAGGGGATCGCTGTCGACACCCACGTAAAAAGACTCTCCAACAGACTCGGGCTCACGAAGAGCGAAGACCCCGTGAAGATAGAGCAGGACCTGACGGTATTGACGCCGAAGAAAGAATGGGGGAATATCTCACACCTCCTCATTTTCCACGGGAGAAAAATCTGCCAGGCAAAGAAGCCCTTGCACAGCGAATGTGTCCTGTATGATATCTGTCCGTCGAGGAATATATAACATGTATAATCTAATGTACATGGCAAAGCTTCACCTTCAGCGGATATTAGTAAAAGCAATGTTGCTCTCTGCATTCCTGCTGCCGGCATATGCCATAGCTGGCCCCGGTGCAGAGCTTTCATCCGGCGAGACTGTTTATGTGTCAATTTATTCCAATATATATTCCGGGCCAAAAGCAGTGCCGTATGAGCTGGCTGCCATGCTGAGCGTACGGAATACCGACCCTAAAAATTCCATAACGATATTAAAAGCTGATTATTATGATACGAGCGGCAAAATGATAGACAGTTATGTTAAAAAACCGGTAACGCTCAAGCCCCTGGAATCGACTTATTATTACCTCAGGGAATATGACAAGAGAGGAGGCCCGGGCGCAAATTTCCTGGTAAAGTGGAGCTCCGGGAAAAAGGTTAACCAGCCGATTGTCGAAGCGGTGATGATCGGCACGTCGAGAGGGATATCTTTCATCTGTCCGGGCCGGGTAATAATCGACCATACCGATTAGCAGATGGTATCAACTCTCTCTGAGGGCTTCCACTATATTCATGCGGGAGGCCCTGACTGCGGGAAGCACACCGCCGATAAAGCCCATTAGCAGTGAAAATGCCATTGCTTCGGAGACAATCTCAAAAGTCAATGAGAAGGTAAAGGCAAGCTCTGAAAAAGTCTGGAAGTTCATCGTCGATATCGTGTAAAGCTGTAAAAAAGACGCGAAGAACAACCCCATGAAGCCCCCGATGAAACCGAGGAGAAGCGATTCCATTATAAATGATGCAAGGATGCTTCTGCGCTGGAAGCCCAGGGCCCGCAGCGTGCCGATCTCGCCTGTCCTGTTGGCGACGGCGGCATACATGGTAATCATGGCTCCGATAACGGCACCGAGCGAGAAGATTATTGTGAGGGTCATGCCGAGGATGCGCAGGAATTTCGCCATCATCTCGGACTGCTTTTCATAATACCTTGTTTCGCGCATTGCCTCAAGAGTCAGCCTCGGGTCGTTCTCTATCCGCAACCTCGCCTCTTCGAATTCCGAAGAATTCCGCAGTTTGAAAATGACCGATGAATAGACAGGCCGCCTGAAGGCCTGCATAAGCTGATCTGCATCTCCCCATATCTCCGAGCTGAAGCCGGTATTGCCTGCATCGAATATTCCCACAACAGTCCAGTCCCGCATGCCGAAACGAAGCGTTTCTCCGATACCTCCTCCCTTGAACCTCTCGGCAATGCTCTGCCCTGCGATTATTTCTGAAGAGCCGCGGCGCGGCATACGGCCCTGCGATAGCCTGACCTGGGACCGCAGCAGCATTGAGCTTTCCCCTATGCCCCTTATGACAACGTTGGAAGGCTTGTCAGTACCGCGTTTAGGGAGGGAGATAAGCACGACCAATTCTTTCGCCACCATCGGCCTGCCATCCGATCCCATCGCAATTTCAGGCCGGGTCTCTACGATCGAGGCCTGAAGACGATCAACACCGCTCTGCACTTCAGAAACCGCTGCCTTGCGTATTACAACTACATTGTCGTAAGAGCCGGTATCAACCAGGGTTTTCTGCAGCCCCTCGGCCAGCATCAGGACGGCTGCGAAAACGAAAACCACCAACGCCATGCCGGAGACCGTCAATATAGTAGTAAGCCTGCGCGTCCAGAGATTGCGGAAGCTGTAGGAAAACGGAATCTTCACTTCTGAATATCCCTCACTGCCTTTCCCTTTTCATCCCTCATCCTATCCTCCTCAGGCCGTCCGCTATCCGTATGTTTACGGCCCGCCAGGCCGGGAAAATACCGGCGATCGACGCCACCAGAAACGAGGCTGCAATATCCATATAGATAGTCTCGGTTGCGACATTGAACACGGGGAAATAGGCGCTGAGCGTTTCACTGAAAATTTTAGCGGCGGGAAATGTGAGCAATATACCAAGCACACCTCCTGTCATAGTTATAACCATGGATTCGCCGAAGATCAGCCCTGAAATGTGGAGGCCGCCGAATCCGAGAGTTTTGAAAACAGCATACTCGCCGATGCGCTCGCGTGCCGTCATTGCCATGGTATTCGCGACCACTGCCATTATTATGAAAATGATCACGAAAGAAACAAGCTGAATTGCAATCACAATCGCTTCAGACATCGCGATGAAGCTCAATTGAAACGCCTTTTCTGTTTCTGTCAGCGTTTCTGCGAGAGAGTTTTTGAAAGTCTTATCGATCCTGAGAGATACATCTGCCGCAATACCCGGGTCTTTTATCACAATCAGATACCATCCGACCTGGCCGGTCCATGAACGTCCCGCTTTTTTCAATGTCTCATTGAGATAATCCCACTGGAAAAAAAATGCGGTCTCATCCACTGTGTTATCCCTTCCCCTGTATATGCCCCGTAGAACAAAGTCCCAGTTGCCCGGGAAAATCGTACCTTTCAATGTAATGATGTCTCCGATCTTCCAGCCGAACCTTTCGACAAGCTTTCGGCCGGCGACTGCGCCTTTCCGGTCCCGGAGAAAAGCTGCCATATGGTCAGGCGGAATAATTATCTCTGGATACATTTCAAGGTATGTTTTAGGCTCCATGGCATAATTGGCGAAGAAATTTTTTTCGTCGATATAAATGCCGCCGAACCATGTGCCGTAAGAGACACCCTTAACCCCTTCGATCTGTCTTATCTTTTCCCTGTAAGAGAGAGGAAGAGGGAAGATCAGAGAGACCGCATTTCTTGTTACAAGACGGCTTGCAGAAGACGCCTCCACACCCGCGTACCAGGCACTTATGACGGTCCGGAGAAGACCGAAGGCAAGTATTGCAATGGTAACGCCGAGAACCGTAAGGAAAGTCCGCAGCTTGTGGCGGAACGCATTCTTAAAAATCAGCTTGAGGACGTGCATTCAAAACACCTTTGTCGAGATGACTGATGACATGGGCCTTGTTCGCAGCTCGCGGGTCGTGCGTTACCATTATGACAGTTTTGCCGAGTTCATGGACAAGACGCTCCATGAGTTCGAGTATATCTTCCGCAGAAACACGGTCGAGGTCTCCTGTGGGTTCATCTGCCACCAGTATTGTCGGATCGGTAACAACGGCGCGTGCTATGGCAACGCGCTGCTGCTGCCCGCCGGAGAGTTGTCCCGGATAATGATCCATCCGGTCTGATAGGTTCACCATTCGCAGGGCTGTTTCCACATGAGATATCCTTTCTTTCTTTGACAAACCGGAGAGCAGAAGCGGCAGCTCGACATTTTCAAAAGCGGTAAGGACAGGGATCAGGTTATAAAACTGAAAGATAAAGCCCACGTGATTTGCACGCCACCTGGCAAGTTCCGTTTCAGAAAGCGTCGTGATATCCAAACCTCCTACTGTTATAGTACCGCTGTCCGCCCTGTCAATGCCCGCAATCAGATTCAACAGGGTGGTCTTACCCGACCCCGACGGCCCCATTAGCGCCATAAATTCTGCTTCTTCGATATCCAGGGATATGTCGTTCAATACAGGAAGCATCTGGCTCCCGCGGCGGTATGACTTGAACAGGTTTCTTATCCGGACAATCAGAGGCCTGCTGCTCATTACTTCTCCGCAACCTTTATCCTCAAACCGTTTCTCATCTTGTTCATCGGTCTGAGCACTATTCTGTCGCCGGCCTTCACCCCGCTTAATACTTCAACCATGTCTCCGAGCTGTTCTCCCAGGATTACCTGTGTCTCGGTCACCCTTTTATCACCGATGAGGAAGACGAACTTCTTGCCGTTACGGGTGACTACCGCTGCCGGACTGAGAGCTGTGCGGGGTTTTTGTTCGTCTTTACTCACCTCCCGGGACAGGAAAGCCACTTTTGCGCTCATCTCGGGCAGTACTCGGCTGTCTCTGTCCAGGAAACGGACTTTTACCATGACCGTTGCTTTAGTGCGGTCTGCAGTAGGCACAATCATATGGACCTCGCCGTGAAACCGGTCCTCGGACAAGGCATCAAGCAGTATTTCGCACGGCTGCCCTCTTTTAACCATTTGCAGGTTGGATTCCGATACGTCTACTTCGACCTGAAGGGATTCCATGTCTGCAATGGTCACAACAGCGGCTTTAGCATCGGCAGCGGCGCCTATGGGAGTTACTATATCGCCGATGTCGGCATTTTTTGTCAGGACAACAGCATCAAACGGGGCCCGTATCACGGTATATTCGACAGCGACGTTTGCACTCTGCAGCGCAGCCCTGCCGGCCTTTATCGCAGCTTCAGACGCTGCAACCGCCGCAACCGCTTTCTTATACCTCGCCTCCGAGGCGTCATACTCGGCCTGCGATACAAAGCCCTGCCCGATTAATTCTTTATTGCGGCTAAAAGAAACCTCAGCGTCATCAAGTTCAGCCTTTGCCTGTTCGAGATTATGGCGGGCGGCATTCAGATTGGCTTCCGCCTGATCCAGCGCTGCATTTACATCATCGCTTTCAAGCCGGGCGATCACCTGTCCCGCCTTCACCCTGCTCCCCTCCTCGACTGAGAGAGATACGAGACGGCCGGTCACTTTGGAAGCAACAGCAGCTTTGCGCTGTGCCACCACATAACCGCTGGCGTTCAGGAGCGTAAAGGTCTGGGACGGATAGACCATGGTAACATTTGCCGCTTCAACCTCAACCGCAGGGGTAAACACCCCTTTCATGTAGAGTATCCCCAGGAATACGAGGAGGCATATGCCGGCTATCCGGTAGGCCGTCCTGCGGCGCTTCCGGGGACTATACACTTCTCTGGTCTTGTCAATTTTTAGCTGTGAGAGGTCTTCATTCGCCATGAAATTTTCACTCCTTAATCAAGAATAATAATAAACGCAATCTATTAATTATCTATGAAAAAGCCGCCCAAGTAAAGTTCTCTTTCACCGCCGGCGCACATCCACATAATTCATAAAACAGGAGATAACAGGTCGGGGATAGAGTCTTTGAGCGGATTCTTTTGCCGATAGTGAAAAAACTCTGCTAATAAAGAGGCAAAACCCTCGGTCTACGACTCATAGAGAGGTCCCGAATGCTTTCGGGACCGAGAATGAGCTCAAAAACTCTATCCCCGGCGTCAGGTGTCGATAGCAGGTTTTTTTATCGCGTCTGCCTCATAGGTTGAAAATATTTTATGCAACCGGCGGGATTGCTATGGTATTGATAGACGGCTTATGCCTGAAGTATACTTTTGAATGAGCAATGAATGGGTTGAAGTCCTTGTCACTTATGACCCTCTTGAGGCAGAGATGGTGAAAGACCTTCTCGAAAGCGGTGGAATGCCTGTGGTTCTCCGCTCATCAAAGGTGAGCCCCTATCCTGTTAATGTCGGCAAAATAGGCGAGATAAAAATTCTGGTGAGGAAAGAGGATAGAGAGACAGCAGAAAAAGTGATACAGGGGGGTGACTATAATATGGGTTTGTCAAGATAGCTTACCTTCATCTCGAACGGCAGTTTTTTAGGTCCGGTGCTCTGCCTGATGGTCTTCAGGGTTTCATCAGCAGGGAAAACTTTTTGGTAAATGTCACGCCTTACATAAGTAAGACATGGACGCTCGTCCTATCGCCCGTATGCCCCCCATTGCCGGAGATTATGGGTAATGAATTCGATAATACGTCTGTGCTCGTCTTTGCCGCTCCCGTGGATAGTAAAGGGCTCGCCGAAAACCATATAAATAGGTTTGCCCCGGCTTATCGGACCTACATCCTTAAGGTATTTGCCGTTCTCCCAAAAATCCGTCTTCACAGCAACAGGCAACACAGGCACACGGGCGGACCTGGCAAGCTTGACACCGATAGAATTGAATTCCTCCGGAACAAATTGCGGAGTCCGCGTACTCTGCGGGAAGACGATGACGGAAGTCCCGCCGTCCAGGAATTCCTTCCCCATCCTCATAACCGTTTGAAAATCATCCCGTGGATTCTCTCTCTTTACAACAATGGGGTTCCGGCTGCGCATCACGGGCCCGAATAGAGGGTGCCTGACGAGGCTTTCCTTGACCACAAAAGTCACCTCCATGAATGGTGCGATAATGCAGGGAAACACAAATGTCTCGAGGGTGCTCATATGGTTACCGATAAAAACTACCGGCCCCTGACGGGAACGCAGGTTGTCCAGTCCGCGCAGATGGAAACGTCCCCCGCAGTCTTCAATCAATTTAAATATTCTGCAGGAGGATTCTGCCCAGGCTTTTCTGTCGTACAAGCCCCTGACGGCAATGCCCCGGGACCTGAAAACTTCTCTTATACACCGCACCACAAAATACCACCGGGTATTGAGAGACAGCCGGTCCCCTAAGGACCGACGCCGGTCTTCGGGAGTATCGTATGAGTCACCGGGGAAAAAAGGCTTCACGATTCTTGCATCCTTTTCATACTTCCAAAGCTGTTTTTTATGTTAATACAAAAAATGTATTTGCAAAAAGAGAGGGGGCATATGTGCATAAAAAGCTTTTATATCCCTCCTTTGTGAGACACAAGCATACAAGTGAACCTTTCATATTTTCATACAGAGCGATTAGATTACATATATTACCAAATTGGGATTCTGAAAGGTTTTTCTGTGCATATGCCTGAACCCAATTGCAATGTCCGGGTTAACAAAACTGATAACTTTCTTTGATAATAATCTACTCAATATGATATGGATGAGAAGACAGGGGAATAAATCGGAGCCGGCTTTTTAGAACCCGCTGATTGCGGCCTTGGCGAGTTCGAGCAGGGACGCCGGCAGGACTCCGATTACGAGCACCGCGACTGTTGTAACTGCAAGGGCTACGCCGTTGGAAAACGACGTGGTGAGGCTGACGTCAGTCTTAGGCTCCTTCATGTACATATACATGACGATCCTGAGGTAGAAGTATGCTGATATGGCGCTGAAGATGACCGCGATGACAACGAGCCATGTGTATCCTGCGTTGATTGCGCTCATGAAGATATAGAGTTTTCCGATAAATCCGGCCGTAGGCGGTATCCCGGTAAGCGAGAACATGAATATAAGCATGAGCATGGCTGCCAATGGATGGGTCTTCGCAAGACCTTCGTAATCGCTTATGTTGTCTCCCTTGAACCCTTCACTCCTCAGCATGATGATGACGGCAAACGCTCCGATGTTCATGAAGGCATAGATCATGAGATAATTCATCATGCTGGCAAGGCCGTCATTATTGGCAGTGATGATACCGAGCAGCGCATATCCCGCATGCGCAATCGATGAATAGGCGAGCATTCTCTTGATGTTTGTCTGTGATAAGGCAACGATATTGCCGACAGCCATAGTAAGTATTGCAACCGGGATTAATATTACCGCCCAGTCGACTTTTGCAGATGCGAAAGCCACCAGGAAGACCCTTCCCAGGACAGCAAACCCCGCAGCCTTGGGACCGACCGACATGAACGCTGTTATCGATGTCGGAGCTCCTTCATACACATCAGGCGCCCACATATGGAACGGGGCTGCTGCGATCTTGAACCCGAATGCGACAACCAGGAATGCGACGGACAGTAAGAGCGATAAATTATCGGCCAGGCCCTTCTCACTGATAAAGGATGCAATCGCTTTAATGTCGGTTGTTCCCGTAAGGCCATAGACTAACGATATCCCGTAGAGCAGGAAGGCGGAAGAAAATGCGCCGAGAAGGAAATACTTCAATGCCGCTTCATTGGACTTGATGTCATGCCTGATAAACCCTGCAAGGACATAAGTGCTGAGGGCCATGAGTTCTAGACCGAGATAAAGCACGATGAGGTCGCCTGCCGATGCCATGATCATCATGCCGATCGTTGAAAAGAGAATGAGGCTGTAATATTCTCCGTAATTAACACGCTCAATTGCGATATATTTTATTGAAATCAAAACCGAGAGTATGACATTAATAAAGAATATGACTTTAAAAAAGGTGCTGTAGCCGTCCGAGATGTACATTGTCCCGAAGGTGGCGCCAGCCGGGGCATAAAAAAGGGTCAATGCTACGAATGCGACACCCGCCATGCTGATCAGGGCGATCACTTCCTTCTTCCTGATCAGGAGATCGGCCAGCAGGACAACTAATGCGAGGGCAGTCATCACAAGCTCAGGCATCATTGGAGCGAGATCGGGAAGCTGGAAATTCATCTGACTACCTCCATAAGTGTTTTCGCGATGCTTGCTTCCTGCATACCGCCTGAATTAACCCTGTCGAGAAGATGCTGTACCGATGCATGCATGAAACTGAGGAAAGCGTTCGGATAAACCCCTATCCAGATGACAAGGATAAGCATGGGGAGGAGCGTAATCGTTTCTCTCACGTTCATATCCGGCAGGCCGGCGATTTTATTATTAATCTCCAGAAAAAATACCCTCTGGTACAGCCAGAGCATGTAGGCGGCGCCGATTATGATTCCCGTACACGCAAGTACACCGATAAGTTTATTGGCGGCAAACCCGCCGAGGAGTATGAGGAATTCACCGACAAACCCGTTCGTTGCGGGGAGTCCTATCGCCGACAGTGTAAATACCATAAAGAAGGCCGCGTAAACGGGCATGACCGAAGCAAGTCCGCCATAGTCGGCAATCTGTCTTGTATGCGTCCTGTCATAGACGATCCCGACGGACAGGAAGAGAGCTCCTGTAACGATCCCGTGGTTCAGCATCTGGAGGATTCCGCCTTCAAGCCCCTGGCTGTTCAGGGCAAAGATGCCGAGTGTCACAAACCCCATATGGCTCACGGAGCTATATGCAATAAGCCTTTTTAAATCCGTCTGCCCAAGACATATAACGGCACCGTAAATGATACCGATGACCGAAAGCACGAGCATAACAGGGGTCATCGCCTTTGCAGCCTCCGGGAAGAGGGGCAGCGAAAACCTGAGGAAGCCGTATGCGCCCATCTTGATGAGGACAGCGGCAAGAATAACGCTGCCGGCCGTAGGCGCTTCCGTATGAGCGTCGGGCAGCCACGTATGAACCGGCCACATCGGAACCTTTACTGCGAATGCAGCGAAGAAAGCCCAGAAGAGCCACATCTGCATCGTATATGGATAGTTCTTCGTCATTAATTCAAGTATGTCGAATGTCCTGCCGGCGTAAAGGTAAAGCACGATGATGCCGACGAGCATCAGGACGCTTCCGACGAGCGTGTAGAGGAAGAACTTTATTGCCGCGTATATCCTGTTCGGTCCTCCCCAGACCCCGATGATGAGGAACATCGGTATCAGCATCGCCTCCCAGAAGAGGTAGAAGAGGAAGAAGTCGAGCGAGCAGAAGACGCCGATCATAAAAGCGGTCGTAAGCAATATCGATATGTAGAATTCTTTTACCTTCATCTTAATAGATTCCCATGATATGAGGACACAGAGGATGGCAGTCAGTGTAGAAAGGAGAATGAATAAAACGCTTATACCGTCGACCCCAAGGAAGTAATTTATATTCCACTCCGGAATCCAGCTGAATCTCTCCGCAAACTGCATTTTATGGGTCGATTTGTCGAAATTCAGGAATAACGGGAGCGAGAGGAAAAACGTTGCAATGCTCGTTCCCAGGGCAATCCATTTTGCCGAAGGCTCCCAGGATCTCCTGCTCAGGAGAATAAGGACGGCGCCCAAAACAGGCAGGAATATCACCGTGCTCAGGATCGGATAACTCAATTGATTCATGATTACCTGTTCCATGTTTCTCCTTATCGAAGCAATAGTACCAGCGCTATGATAAAGACCGCGCCCGCCGCCATCATGATTCCGTAATGCTGCGCCAGGCCCGTCTGTATCCTTCTCAGTTTCCCGCTGAATCTGCCGATTGCGCCGGGCAGGCCGTTTACGATACCTTCTATTATTTTTGCGTCGGTTACGGCCACGAGCACATTCTTCGCGATCCACACCGTCGGTCTTACAATGGTAAAGTTGTAGAGTTCGTCGATAAAATATTTATTGTAGAGGACGTTATATACTGCGGAAAATGTCTTTGCAATCTTATCGGGCAGGTCCGTCTTTCTGAGGTACAGGAATGCGGCGAGTCCGAGTCCGAACAGCGCGATACCCGTTGACAGGGCCATCACGCCCAATTCTTCCGCATGGGTGCCGTGAAATTCGGGATGCCCGACAGAAGGCGCCAGGAATTCGGTAAAATGCGCGCCGCCGCCGAGTATCGGAGGAATCCCGACCCAGCCTGCAGCGACTGCGCCGACCGCGAGGAGCATCAGGGGTATAGTCATGACCTTTGGTGATTCGTGTATGTGATGTTCGCCGTGGTGACCGCCTTGTTCACCGTGATGGGCGCCGCGGTGTTTGCCGTGGAACGTCAGGAATATCAGCCTGAATGTATAGAGCGGAGTAAAGAAAGCTCCTGCAACGGCAAGGACCCATACAAATTTTCCGACGGAAGAATGTGATGCATATGCAGACCATATGATCTCGTCCTTACTGAAAAATCCCGACAGACCGGGAAAACCTCCGGCGCTGAGACCCGCGATCACGAAGACCGCATATGTAATAGGCAGATATTTCTTCAGGCCGCCCATTTCCCGAATATCGTTGGTATGCACGGCATGAATAACACTGCCCGCTGCAAGGAAGAGTAACGCCTTGAAGAATGCGTGGGTATAAAGGTGAAAGATGCCGGCGCCATATGCTCCCACGCCGCAGGCGAGGAACATATACCCCAGATGACTGCATGTAGAATAAGCGATTATCCTCTTTATGTCGTTCTGTGTGATAGCTATCGTGGCGGCGAAAAACATCGTGATGGCGCCGATGATTGCAACCACATTCATTGCAACCTCGGACAGGTTGAATATCGGACTGCATCTTGCCACCAGGAATACGCCCGCGGTAACCATTGTTGCGGCATGGATCAGTGCACTAACGGGAGTCGGACCCTCCATTGCATCCGGAAGCCAGACATGGAGCGGTACCTGCGCCGATTTTCCGACCGCGCCGCAGAACAACAGAAGAGCGATCAGGGTCGGGAGATCCACGTTCCATCCCAGGAAATTCACCGTCTGCCCCGCGATGCCCGCCACGTTGCCGAAGACAGGCGTATAGTGAAGGGTCCCGAAAGTAAGGAATACCATGAACACGCCTATGCCGAACCCGAAGTCCCCGAACCGGTTTACGATGAAAGCTTTCTTGCCCGCATCAGCCGCAGATTTCTTGTCGAAATAATACCCGATTAGGAAGTATGAGCAGAGACCGACGCCCTCCCAGCCGAAGTAGAGCTGGAGGAAGTTGTTCCCCATAACGAGCATGAGCATGCAGAAGGTAAAGAGACTCATATAGGCAAAGAACCTGTAATACCCGGTATCCCCGTGCATGTAACCGACAGCGTATATATGTATCAACGACGCGCAGGTTGTGACTACGACCAGCATGACGGCTGTGAGGGGATCGATGAGAAACCCGACAGAGACGTTGAATGTGCCTGAAACTATCCATGTATAAAGGTCTTCATTGATTATCTTTCCCGCCATTACCTGCGGCAGCACCAAAGTTATCGTCACAAGCCACGAACCGACCACAGCGAGAATGGACGGCCAGTGGGCTTTATCTCTTAAGACCTCTTTCCCGAGCAGGATATTGATCATGAATGCCGCGAGAGGCAGAAACGGTATTAAAAGATAATATTTCATGCCTTTATTCCTTTTAAGCTCTCCACTGTTGATATTCCGGTTTCCACTTCCCTTATCCCTGCATCTCTTTCACTTCATCCACATGGGCCGTGGCCTTGTTCCTGAATAAGGCGATAACAATGGCAAGGCCGATTGCCGCTTCGGCAGCTGCGACCGCAATGACAAAGAAAGCAAGTATCTGTCCCCGCAGGTCCTGGATATAATGGCTCATGGATATCAGATTTATATTGACTGCGTTCAGCATCAGCTCGATAGACATGAACACGATAATGATGTTCTTCCTCGAAAGAAAGCCGAAGACCCCTATTGCAAAAACAACAGCGCCGAGAACCATATACCAGCTTAAAGGAACCATCAGCTTTTCAGCCTCCTCTTTGCAAGGACTATCGCACCTATGATTGCCACAAGAAGAATCAATGACGCCACTTCAAAGGGATAGAGAAATTCGGTATACAAGAGTTTCCCCAGGGCCTTTGTATGCGTCTCCTGCTTTATAAGTTCAATCGAATAGATTCCGGGCGGCGCGGCAACAAACGACCTGAGCGACATAACAATGACCACAAAAAGGCCGCCTGCAAAGGTAAAGCTCGTCGGCGCGGCGCCTATATACTTACCGATTTGGAGTTCCTCTCTGATATTTACGAGCAGCACCGCGAAAAGAAACAGCACGAGGATGCCGCCCGCGTATACGATCACCTGTATTGCAGCCATGAATTCGGCATTAAGGAACAGGTACATGCCCGCAATATGGAAAAACAGCAGAAGCATCCACATAACACTGTGGACCGGGTTCTTCCTCGTTACAATAAGGAGAGAAAGAATAGTGATCACAAATGCAAAATATGCGAAGAATGCCTGTTGTATCATTCCTTTTTCCCTTTAAATCCGGACTGGGCCGGCGGCGTACCGAAATCCCCGGACATCGGCCGCCAGAATTTCCTGAAATACTCCTCGCCCTTTTTGCCCGCCATGTGTTTGTCCCAGTTCGCCAGAAGCTTGCTTCTGGTCAGATAAATCTCCTCTTTTGTGTATCCCGAATACTCATAATTTTCCGTAAGCACAATGGCTCCATAAGGGCAGGCCTCCACGCAGAACCCGCAGAATATGCATCTCAGGACATCCACTTCGTAATTCTCCTGTCCATCTTCCTTTCTGCGGACATAGATACACTGAGATGGGCAGATGGTGGCGCAGAGCCCGCATGAAACACATTTCGCCTTGCCATCCGGATTTTTTGCGAGCGCATGCTGGCCTCTGAAGCCGGGCGCAATCGGCCGTCTCTCTTTCGGGTACTGAATGGTAACCGCACGGGAAAACATTTTCCTGAGGGTCAGGGCCATACCCTGGAATATTTCGATGAAGGTGAATCTTTTTATAATGTCCCTAACTGTCACTCTTCACTCCCTTGATCTCTTATACAAGAATTTTCACCAATCCGGTAACCAGAATGTTCGCAAGCGCCAGCGGTATCAATATCTTCCATCCGACAGCCATAAGCTGGTCGTACCTGTATCTTGGCACCGTAGCCCTTATCCAATAATAGAAGAAGATGAATGCATAAACTTTTACGAGATACCATACGACACCGGGCACATAGTTGATGAACGGCACATACTTTGTGATATACCAAGGCAGGGACCACCCGCCGAGAAAACATACCGCACACAGGGAAGCCATGATAAACATTGCGATATATTCACCAAGGAAGAACAGGGCAAATCTGAAACTGCTGTATTCGGTGAAATACCCGGCAACAAGCTCGCTTTCGGCCTCGGGCAGGTCAAACGGTGTCCTGTTCACCTCGGCTGTCGCCGAAATGGTGAAGACTATAAACGCCACTATCTGCGGTATGGCGTATATGCCGAAAACAGACTCCTGCTGGGCCCTGACGATATCCGAGAGGTTCAGAGAACCCGCCATCATCATTACGCCGACAAGGCTGAGTCCCATCGCAATCTCATAGCTGATAACCTGCGCCGAAGACCTCAGTCCGCCTATGAACGCATATTTTGAGTTGGACGCCCAACCGGATATGAATATGCCGTAAACGCCTACACCGGCCATGGCAAAAATAAACAGGAGGCCTACATTCAGGTCCGCAATGATGAAATTTTGGGAATAAGGGATCACCGACAGATTGACCATGGCAGATGCCATAAAGATTACCGGAGCAAGATAAAACAAGGTTTTATCGGCCTTTGCCGGGATAATGTCTTCTTTGAAGAATAGCTTTATGCCGTCTGCAAACGGCTGAAGAAGTCCGTGAGGGCCGACCCTCATCGGGCCGAGTCTTACCTGCATATGCCCGATGACTTTCCGTTCAAAATATGTCGCATATGCAACATGGAGCAGCCCCACTGCGAGGACGACTACAATCTTTAAAATTATGATTAGGACGTTAATACAGAATTTGACGAATGCATCAAGCTGTGCAGGGGATATGACGCTCCAAATTATATCCATTATCTGTCACACTCTCCCAGCACGATGTCAATCGTGCCGATATTAGCAATAACGTCTGCAACCAGATGCCCGGCGCAGAGCCTCGGCAGGCAGCCTGCATGCACAAATGAAGGTGCCCTGACCCTCATCCTGTAAGGCTTTGCCGAACCGTCGCTCACAAAATAAAATCCGAGTTCTCCCTTCGGGACTTCTGTTGCGACATAAATTTCACCCTCCGGCACTTTCGGCCCCTTTTTAACGAACTCAAATTGCCTCACGAGATACTCCGATGCCTTTGTGATCTCCTCCGGCACGGGAGCTTCCGCAAGCTCTGCAAGCTTCTCGTCGCTGAGCCCTTTGCCGGCCGGCACAATCACCAGGGCCTTAAATTTACAGGTGACATAACAGGTGGCGCATCCGAGACACATGTCCTGCTTGATCGCATGGGGTTTCTTCTTCTCGCCGAAGATGGCCTTGGCAGGACAAGCCCTCAGACACATCCCGCAACCCTTGCACGCTTTTTCCTTAATAAAGAACGCATGCTGTTTCGTAGGGTGTGTTATAGGCATCATTTTGTCTTTCGGCTGCATTGTGAATTTGGGCGCATCGGCCATGACAGGACCTGCAGGCAATTTTTCGATACACTGCCTGATAATGTTGTTCGACTGCCTCATTTCCAGCATCCTGCAGCGGTATCTGTCATAGGTATCGCCCACTGTTCCAATAGGCACTTCGAAGTCGACTTTATCATATGCATCGTACGGCATGAACTTTCTAATGTCGTAGGGCACTCCAGACCCTCTCAATGTAGGGCCTGTCATCCCCCAGTTCACCGCCTCTTCTGCGGAGATCACTCCGATGCCTTTTGTTCTCAGGAGCCATATCCTGTTCTGGTCGATAAGGGTTTCATATTCCAGAATCCTTGACGGGAATTCATCCGTAAATTTCCATAAACTCTCAAGAAATTCCTGTTGTACATCGTTTCTCACGCCGCCGACCCTCGGGTATGTGACGGTAAGTCTCGCCCCGCAGATCATTTCATACAGATCGAGTATCCACTCCCTCTCCCTGAAGCAGTAAAGGAAGACGGTCATCGCTCCGATGTCAAGCGCATGGGTGGCAAGCCAGAGGAGGTGGTTAGCTATCCTCGACATCTCGCCGGCGATGGTCCTGATAAACTTAGCCCTTTCAGGGACTTCTATGCCGTAAAGTTTTTCCACCGCAACACAATAGCCGATATTGTTCGACATTGCAGAGACATAATCCATTCTGTCGGTAAGCGGCAACGCCTGGAAATAACTCATACTTTCACCGAGCTTCTCAATACCCCTGTGGAGATATCCGACATAAGGCGTGACCTTCACAATAGTCTCGCCGTCGATATCGAGAACAAGCCTGAGGACGCCATGCGTAGCAGGGTGCTGCGGCCCCATGTTGACATTCAGCTCTCTTGTCTCGAATATCTTCCCTACCGGCTCCATCTCACCCTTCCCACTCAAACTCTTTAAGTTCTTTGGATCTCTTTAAAACATCTGTAAAGCCCGGCCAGTCCTTGTCGAGTTCGGGACCCTTTAACGGATAATCTTTCCTTAGCGGATATCCTTCCCAGTCCTCGGGCATGAGGATCCTTCTATGATCGGGATGACCGCTGAACTCTATGCCGAACATATCGTAGCATTCCCGTTCATGCCAGTTCGCGCCGGCCCATACCGGAATGCAGGAACCGATCTTCGGATCGTTTTCAGGCACCTGGGCCCTGATCCTGATCCGGTGACGGTATCTTGTGGATAAAAGGTTATACACAACTTCGAACCTGACGTCCTTCTTATTAAGGTAATCGGCTGCGGTCAGGTCCTGCAGGTGGTCAAATCCCAGGAGGGGATCGTCGTGAAGGTATCTGAGAATCGGGATTATCCGGTCCTTTTTTACGATAACAGAGATCTGGTCTCGGAATTCCGCCACATCGACAACCTGATCCGGAAATTTTCCCCTGATTTTCTCCGCAATCTCTTTCGGATCGATACCGGCCGGATACAGCGCGACTCTTACTTCCGTTACCGCCATGGGCTCCACCTCGCGCGTTCTTTCCTGATTTTTTCCTGCAGCAGCATCATACCTTCGAGCAGTGTTTCAGGCCTTGGGGGACATCCGGGGACATATACATCGACAGGAAGGAAGGAATCGCATCCCTGCACCGTGCTGTATGTCCTGAAGACACCTCCTGTGCAAGCGCAGCTCCCCATCGCCACCACATACCTCGGTTCGGGTATCTGGTCGTATACTCTCCTAACGACAGGAGCCATCTTTTTGGTAACGGTGCCGGCAACGATCACGCAGTCCGCCTGTCTCGGTGAGCCCCTGAAAATAATGCCGAAACGGTCGAAATCGTAATGCGCTGCGCCTACGGCCATCATCTCAATTGCGCAGCATGCGAGTCCGAAGGTCGTGGGCCATATCGAGGATAATCTTCCCCAGTTTATGATTTTGTCAAAAGAAGTGATGATTATGTTGGGGGGCAATATCTTCGTTCCCTCTTCTACCTCTATCAATCCGACGGCTGATGTGTCAAGCAGCATCTCTTACCCCCTTCTTTTTACCTTAATCCCACTGGAATGCCTCTTTCCTCCAGGCATATATATATCCGACCAAAAGTATTGCAATGAAGAGTACCATCTCTATAAAAGCGTAAATCCCGATCTTGTCGAAGACGATCGCCCACGGATAGATAAAGATCGCTTCAACGTCGAATACGACAAAAAGCATTGCTATGATATAAAAACGGATCGAAAACCTGTAGCGGGGCTCCCCTTTAGGGGTCATGCCAGATTCATAGGGCATAAGTTTTTCGAAGTAAGGTTTCCTGGGTCTGAAGATATTGCCGATGAGAAGTGCGCCGAGGCCGAACGCCGTAGCGATCATAATAAAGATGAGGACCGGTAAATATTCTGATGGTAAATACGTTCCAGGCATAAGCGGTTATGTTATACTTAAAAGCGCTAACTCTTGTCAAGTAAAAAATTGAATTTTATTTTTTCGTGATGAAAGGAGATTTTCATGTTCAAAATCCTGAAGAAAGAAGAGCTGTCCGACCTTGTTATCCTATTCGAAATCGAGGCAAAGGATATCGCGAAAAAAGCGAGGGCGGGTAATTTTTTTGTCCTGAAGATACATGAGCAGGGTGAGAGAATCCCCCTCACTATAGCTGATTTCGACCGGGACAGGGGAACGATAACCACTGTCTTCCAGAAGATGGGCAAGACGACACATCACCTCGGGACTTTGAATGAAGGGGATTCCATACTGGATATGACAGGTCCGCTCGGGATACATTCTCATATAGAAAATTTCGGGAAGGTAGTCTGCGTGGGAGGAGGTGTCGGAATTGCGCCGACATTCCCGATAGCCCGCGCACTGAAGGAAGCCGGCAATGCCGTGATTTCGATCATAGGCGCAAGGACGAAAGAACTCATATTCTGGGAAGACAAAATGCGAGCGGTGTCCGACGAATTGATCATTGTAACAGATGACGGTTCATACGGACAGAAGGCGGTAGTGACCACTCCCCTGGATGCCCTCCTCAGGGAGAATCAGGATATAAAGCTGGTATACGCCATCGGCCCTGCTATTATGATGAAATTTGTATGTGTGACAACGGAAAAGCACAATGCGAAAACAATTGTCAGCCTGAATTCGATTATGGTGGATGCGACAGGCATGTGCGGCGCCTGCAGGGTTGAAGTAGGAGGAGAAACGAAGTTCGCCTGTGTTGATGGTCCCGAATTCGACGGCCACAAGGTTGATTTTAACCTACTTATGTCAAGGCAGAGGATGTATATCGAAGAAGAAAGAGTAGCGATGGAACGATATAAGGAAAAATCGGGGGGTAATTAGATATGGAAGAGAAAAGAGCAGGAAAAAAGCCGGAGAACAGGGTAAAGATGAGAGAGCAGGAGCCCCTGGCAAGGGCAAAGAATTTCATGGAGGTGCCCTACGGGTATACTCCGGAAGAGGCAAAAAAAGAAGCATCCCGATGCCTGTCCTGTCTTAAACCTTCCTGCAGGAGCGGGTGTCCCGTCTCGATCGATATCCCTTCATTTATTAAATTGATTAAAGAGGGGAGATTTATCGAGGCGGCATGGAAGATAAAGGAAGACAATGCAATGCCGGCTGTGTGCGGGAGGGTCTGCCCCCAGGAAATACAATGCGAGTCCCTCTGCATCCTCGGGAAAAAAGGCAAGCCGGTCGCCATCGGCAATCTCGAAAGGTTCGTTGCCGATTATGAAAGGGACAACGCGGGGGTGGAGGTTCCGGAAAAACCGAAGTCTACCGGCAGGAAAGTAGCGGTGATCGGATCGGGTCCCGGAGGGTTGAGCTGCGCAGCCGACCTTATCAAATCCGGACATCAGGTCACTCTGTTTGAAGCCCTGCACAAGGCAGGCGGCGTGCTTGTTTACGGGATACCGGAGTTCAGACTCCCGAAAGTAATCGTCGAAAAGGAAGTCGATTATATCAGGAGACTCGGCGTGGATGTCATTGTCAATGCGCTGATAGGCAAACTCTTTACAGTCGATGAACTGTTGACTGAACAGGGATATGATGCGTGTTTCATTGCAACCGGAGCGGGTCTGCCGGTCTTTCTGGGGATACCCGGAGAAAACCTCAACGGCATTTATTCCGCCAATGAATTCCTTACGAGGGCGAACCTCATGAAGGCATATCTTTTCCCCGAGTACGATACTCCGATAAAAAGGGGCAGGAATGTTGCAGTCTTCGGCGGCGGCAATGTCGCTATGGATGCTGCAAGAGTGGCTCTGCGGCTCGGGGCTGAAAAGGTCTGCCTCATTTACAGACGTTCCGAAGCTGAAATGCCGGCGCGAAAGGCCGAGATACACCATGCGCATGAAGAAGGAATCGAATTCATGCTATTGACAAATCCGTTGAGGTTCATCGATGACGGGAAAGGGAATATCTCTGCAGTGGAATGTATAAAAATGGAACTGGGAGAGCCTGATGCATCCGGCAGAAGGAAACCCGTCCCTGTCGAGGGCAGCGAATTCCGCATCGATATCGACGTGGCAATCCCTGCAATCGGTACAAGGCCCAATCCCCTCCTGACACGGCACGTGCCCGGCCTGCTCCTGAACAAAAGGGGGTATATCGTCGCCGATTACGAAACAGGCATGACTTCCAAGCCGGGAGTCTTTGCCGGCGGTGATATAATTACCGGTTCTGCGACCGTCATTCTTGCCATGGGAGCGGGCAGAAGGGCGGCAAAGGCGATAAACGATTACTTCAGATGGAAATATTGGGATACGGCGAAACTGCAGGGCAGCGGTTAGATTATTTCTTTTTCTTCTTTATCAGTCCCATAAATACCACGGCTGCTGCGCCGGCGCCGATAAGCAGCCGTGCGGCAGCGCCCGATAAAGCTATACCACCTCTCAGTATCTTTATACCTTTTTCCAGGACATTCATTATATATTTATAGCTCCTCCGATAACGCAACCGGCTGACATGGCGGCGCCTTCCTTCCATGGTAATAATTCAAGCTTATCACAAAACCGGAAAAAATATGTGATGAAGACCCGGTTGCTTTTTCATGGCGCAGGCTGCTTCCTCTTGATTTCATTGTCTGCAAAAAAATACCTGACTGAGATATATAAGTATCATTTGTGTTGCAAATTTTGGTATACTGATTTTAATTCTTATTTAAAAAGGAGGAACAGGAGACATGGCAACAGTAAAAAAAGTGAAGTGCGCCGCGAAAACCAAAGAAGGGAAACCGTGCAAGAACACCGCATCCGGAAAATCCAAATTCTGCGCTGCCCACAAGAAAAAATAGACGGTTCTTAAAAAAGGGCCGTCCTCATGAATTGAGGACGGCCCTTTTTTATTTATTACTTTATTACTGTATCTTTATAAATTATTAAACCCCATCACATCACCCTTGCCCTCTCCGGGGGTGTGTGATTTTTTGAATCCCTTCCGATAGAATAATACGATGTCTCATGACAACACAGATATTTTTTTTATGAGAATAGCCATCGAAGAAGCCTTGCTCGCCTTCAACGAAGGAGAAGTCCCGGTAGGCGCGGTCCTCGTGATGGATAACAAGGTCATTGCAAAAGCACATAACTGCAGGGAGACAACAAATGACCCGACGAGTCATGCGGAAATCCTCGCACTCAGGTCGGGCGCAGGCGGAAGCAACAGGTGGAGATTGACCCATGCTGCCCTCTATGTGACAAAAGAACCTTGCGTGATGTGCGCCGGCGCTATGGTAAACGCAAGACTCGGCAGACTGGTTTACGGATGTAAGGACGAAAAGGGCGGAGCCGTAGACAGCCTTTATAAACTGCTTTCGGATAAAAGACTGAACCATCAGGTTGAAACGCTATCAGGAGTGCTTGAAGAAGAATGTGTGGAGATATTAAAAAATTTTTTCAAATCCCGGAGGTAATGTTAAAATGGATTTGTTTGGAATTTAGATATTAGGATTTAGAGTTTGATACGTTGGAGGGGTGCCAGAGCGGTTGAATGGGACGGTCTCGAAAATCGTTGTGGGGGCAACTCCACCCAGGGTTCGAATCCCTGCCCCTCCGCCATCTCATTTTGGTGGTAAAATAATATATGAAAGCCGGCATCGGACGGCGGAATTTACATCTGATAAGGAGAGACGCTTAATGAATGATAACGTGAATACTCTGAGGAACCAGATAAACATACTGCTGGTTGAAGATAACCCTGCTGATGTGCTGCTTACGACAGAGGCATTGAAAGAGTGCTCTACCCCTTTCACAATGACCGCAGTCAATAACGGCGAAGAAGCCTCCGATTATCTGAACTGCAGGGGAAGGTACCCGGACGCGGTGCGGCCCGATATTATATTGCTGGACATCAACCTCCCGAAAAAGAACGGGTTTGAACTTCTCTCGGAGATCAAAGAAAACCCGGGACTGAAACGCATTCCGGTAATAATATTGACGACCTCAAGCGCAAAACAGGATGTCCTGAGCGCATATGAACTCTATGCAAACAGCTATATTATAAAGCCGATCGATCTCGATGATTTCTTGAGAGTCATACGGTCTCTTGAAAACTTCTGGTTCGATACAGCGACGATCCCTTAACAAACACTTCAAAATGCGTTACTCTTTCCTTAAGCAATAACAGAACGTGCCTGTGAAATATTCTGAGTTTTTGGCAGATGCACACACATATAAAAATACCCCGGGGTTGTTAAGATTTTTAAAGTCTGTCGGCAATTTGGGTAATAAGGCAGGAAACCGAGATCAATTGTTATAATTACTAAATGGGATAAAACTGTCATGACCGCCGGGAGAATTACGAAAACAAAAAGCAGGAAAAAGCTTCAGCCGGAATCCGGGAAAGGCAGAAAGACCAAAAAAAACCCTGCCGGGGACCTGGAGAAGGCGATCCGTAAACTTGAGGCCCGCCAGATAGAAAAATCCCGCGACGAACTGGAAAGAAAAGTTCTGGAACGTACAAAAAAATTGCGCGATGAAATAGCCCGACACAAGCTTACCCAGGCGGCATTAAAAGAATCGGAATCCAGATACCGCATAGTAGCCGATAATACCCATGACTGGGAGTTCTGGATGAGTCCCGGCGGCAAGTTTATATACACTTCGCCTGCCTGTAAACGGATCACCGGTTATGATGCGGCAGAGTTCTTAAAAGATGAAGGCTTATTTTCCCGCATTGTTTATAGTGATGACCTGTCCCGCTTTGGTGAGCACCTGAAGAAGGTTAAGAGTGAAAAGTCTCCCGGAGAGATGGAGTTCCGCATACTCCATTCGGAAGGAACGGTGAGGTGGATCGGACATGTCTGCCAGCCTGTTTTTGACGACGGGATGCGTTTTCTCGGTATCCGCGGCAGCAACCGTGATATTACGCGGCGCAAGCAGTCGGAGGAGGCGCTCCGCGAAAGCGAGTCGAAATACCGCTCTTTATTTGCCAATATGATAAACGGATTTGCCTACCACCGGATCGTATTGGATGAAAACGGAGAACCCGCCGACTATGTCTTCCTCGAAATTAACGATGCCTTCGAGAAGGTGACCGGACTGAAAAGAGAAAGCATTGTTGGAAGCCGGGTGACACAGGTCATCCCCGGCATAAAAAACGACCCTGCCGGATGGATTGACATTTATGGGAAAGTCGCCCTCACCGGCGAGGCGGTCAAATTTGACAATTATTCAGCAGCCCTCGGCAGATGGTATACCGTCTCCGCGTACAGCCCGGCGAGGGGCTATTTCGCAACCGTGTTCGACGACATCACCGAGCGCAAAAGGACCGAAGAGGCGCTGCGCGAAAGTCAGGAGGACCTTAACCGCGCTCAGGCAGTTGCCCGGACAGGAAGCTGGAGACTGAATGTTCAGCGCAATGAATTGCTCTGGTCCGAAGAGAACTGGCGGATATTCGGAGTCCATAGGGGAACACCTCTGACTTACGACACGTTTCTCTCATTCGTTCACCCCGACGACCGGGAGTACGTTGACCGGAAGTGGATGGCGGCCCTTCGCGGCGAACACTACGATATCGAACACCGTATCATCGTGGACGGCGGTATCAAGTGGGTGCACGAGCAGGCCGTGCTGGAATTCGACAAGCAGGGCATACTGCTCGGCGGCTTCGGAACTACACAGGATATTACCGAACGCAAGCAGATGCAACAGGCTCTGGAGATGGCATACGACGAACTTGAGATAAGGGTGCGGCAACGGACTGCTGAACTGACTAAGGCCTACGAGCTTCTTGAAAAGATGTTCGCGAACATCCACATTCTTGCCGCCTACATGGACAGAGATTTTAACTTTATACGGGTCAATAAGGCATATGCCGATGCATACGGACGCGACCCGGAGTTCTATGTCGGCAAAAACCACTTTGCCCTCTTTCCGAATGAAGAGAACGAGGCCGTATTCCGAAAGGTAGTGGAGACGGGCGAGACATACATTGTTTACGAAAAACCTTTTACGTATGCCGGGCACCCCGAACGCGGGATCACCTACTGGGACTGGAGCCTCATGCCGGTTAAGAACGCTGACGGCACAGTCGACGGCATCATACTCAGCCTGCTCAATGTCACGGAGCAGAAGAGAGCGCAGGACGCCTTACTGGACTACTCTTTATACACCCGGAATCTCATCGAAGCGAATCTCGACCCGCTCGTCACGATCAGCGTTGACGGAAAGATAACAGATGTCAATCAGGCCACGGAGGTTGTGACTGGCTTCTCACGCAACGACCTTATCGGAAGCAATTTTTCGGATTATTTCACCGAGCCTGAGAGGGCTGAGGAAGTCTATCGGAAAGTGTTCCGGGATGGACTTGTCAGGGATTATCCCCTTGTCATCCGCCACGTCTCCGGCAAAGTCATAGATGTGCTCTATAATGCCAGTGTCTACAGGAATAAAGCCGGTGAGGTTCAGGGTGTGTTTGCTGCCGCCCGCGACGTCACCGAGCGCAAAGAGGCGGAAGACGCTCTCAGGGCCGAACGGCTGCGCCTCTTTTCCGTTATGGAGCATCTTCCGGCTTATGTATGCCTGCTTAAACCGGACTATACCTTTGCCTACGTCAACCAGGAGTTCCGGAACCGGTTCGGGGACCCCGGCAATAAGCGCTGTTACGAATACCTGTTCGACCTGCAAAACCCCTGCGATAAGTGTGAAACGTTCAGGATCTTTACAGAGCATCTGGCCTCCCACCAGTGGGAATGGACCGGTCCGGACGGGAAAACCTATGCCGTCTACGACTACCCCTTCACAGATATCGACGGCTCTCCCCTGGTCCTTGAGATGGGCATGGACATTTCTCGACGCAAAGCGGCAGAGGATGCATTACGCAAATCATCGGAAGAGTTCGAGGATCTTTACAACAATGCACCCTGCGGGTACCACTCGCTGGACAAAAACGGCATGTTCGTAAGAATAAACGATACCGAACTCCGGTGGCTCGGGTACTCGCGGGACGAAATCATTGGAAAAAAGAAATTTTCTGATATTATCACGGCAGAGAGCCTGAAAACTTTTGAGAAGAATTTCCGGATTTTTAAGACACGGGGGTCTGTGTTTGATCTTGAGTTCAAGATGATCCGTAAAGATGGTACGATTATGCCGATACTCCTAGGCTCCACCGTCGTTAAAGACAGAGACGGGACTTTCTTAATGAGCCGGTCGAATGTTTACGACATTACTGAGCGAAAAGAAGCTGAGAACCGGGATCATCTTATCACGCAACTTCTCGAACTCTTTGCAAAGAAAACGTCAAGAAAAGAGTATCTCGATTCGGTTGTCAGGCTGCTTCATGACTGGACCGGCTGCGAGAATGCCGGCATCAGGGTTGTCAATGGAAACAGACAAATTCCCTATGATACATACATAGGTTTCACCCCGGAGTTTATGGATAAAGAGAACCTGCTCTCTCTCGACTCCGATGCCTGTGCATGCATCAGGGTCTTAACCGGAAAACTCGAGCCGCAGGACGCTTCAGCCGTAACTCCGGGAGGCTCTTTCGTGCTTAATAACTCATTCCAATTCCTGGATAAGCTTACCGATAAAGAACGGTTGCGGTTCCGCGGCAATTGCATACGAAGCGGGTATGCTTCGATCGCCGTGGTCCCCATTCGCTATCTGGAACGGCCGCTGGGCGCCATTCACCTGACCGATGAAAGAGAGGGGATGTTGCCCCTGAACAGCATACAGTTCATCGAGTCCATGGTAGCGCCCCTCATTGGAGAGGCCATAAATAAATTTTCCGCCGAAGAAGAACTGGCAATATACCGCGACCACCTTGAGATACTGGTAAAAGAACGTACCGCGCAGCTCCACACCGCCAACGAAGAACTCGGGAAAGAGATCGAGATACGCAGGAACATTGAGCACGAACTAAGACAGTCGACGGAAGAATTGAAGCGCTCCAATACGGACCTGCAGCAGTTTGCCTATGCAGCCTCACATGACCTGCAGGAACCGCTGCGGGTGGTAGCCGGCTTTGTGAAACTGCTGGAGAAGCGATATAAATCCAAACTTGACGAAAAGGCCGACGAGTTCATTCAGCACAGTGTTGACGGCGTCAAGCGGATGCAGACGCTCATTAAAGACCTGCTGGCATTTTCACAGGTCGGGACAAAGGGTAAAGCTTTCAAGCCTGTCAACTGTTCGGTTGTCCTCGAAGAGTCGCTCTCGAACCTGCGCGCAGCCATTGAAGAGGCCGGAGTCGAAATAACCTACGACCTCCTGCCTACAGTGATGGCCGACTCCTCCCATTTGGGCAGGCTGTTCCAGAACCTTATAGGGAATGCCATCAAGTTCCGCGGCAGTGAGCCGCTGGAGATTCATATTGCGGCTCAGCAGAAGGGCAATGATTGGGTATTCTCTGTTCAGGACAACGGCATCGGCATGGACACAAGACATTCAGAACGCATCTTTGTCATCTTCCAGCGCCTGCATACAAGGGAGGAGTACGAAGGCACCGGCATCGGCCTTGCGATCTGCAAAAAGATAGTAGAACGGCACGGCGGCCGCATCTGGGTCGAGTCCGAAATCGGGAAGGGCTCAACCTTTTATTTTACGATCCCGGTGATGACAGAATAAGCCTGCGCCCGGGAACTGCTTCAAACAAGTTCTTAAACAATATTTGCATCATTTAAGCTAATATAATTATGAAATGAAAGCAAAACCTGCAGGCGGTCCGGAAAAGCCTGGGAACATCAACGGTAGACCTCTCCGGAGCTTGGTCATACCTGTAATGATAACTATGCTGGCTATGTTGACCGGCATGTCCATTTATCAGATTGCAAAATATCTGCTTTTACCCGGTCTTTCTCTCATAAAGTCGAATATCGTCACTGTCTTTTTCAGTACAACCGTTGCCACTGTTGCCGCTTATTTCATCCTGCGGAAGCGTCAGGCCCTCTTCCGGCAATTGCTTCGGGAAATTGAGGATCGCAAGCTGGCCGAGGAGGAGATCAAGACCCTCAATGAAGATCTGGAGTATCACATCGCGCAGCTCGAAGCCGCAAACTCCGAACTCGAATCGTTCAGTTATTCCGTATCCCATGACCTGCGTGCGCCGCTCCGCCACATTATCGGTTATATCGAACTATTGCAGAAAAATGCCTCTTCGTCTCTTGACGAAAAGAGCCTTCGATATCTCTCGACGGTCTCCGGGTCGGCAAAACGTATGGGGATGTTGATCGACGATCTGCTGACCTTTTCCAGAATCGGCCGTGTCGAAATACAGAAATCCTCTTTTAATGCAGGTCAGATCGTTCACGAAGTCTTAGCCGAACTAAGGCCCGACACAAATGGCCGCGAGATAGCCTGGGATATAGGACCGATGCCCGATATATATGGCGACCGCTCATTGATGAGACTCGTCTTTCTGAACCTCATTTCAAATGCCATAAAGTTTACATCGCCGCAGACCTCCGCAGCTATCGAGATCGGAACCCTCTCCTGCAAAGAGAATGAAGCAGCATTCTTCATCAGAGATAACGGAGTAGGGTTTAACATGAAATATGTCAATAAACTCTTCGGCGTATTCCAGCGGCTTCACAGCGCCAACGAGTTTGAAGGGACCGGCATCGGACTTGCTAATGTTCAGCGCGTCATTCTCCGCCACGGCGGAAAGACCTGGGCCGAGGGCTCTGTGGGACAAGGTGCGACTTTTTATTTTTCGATTCCCAAAAAAAGATAAAATATGAAACCACGGAAAACACTGAGAAATAATTTCATAATGCAATCATTAATAAATTACTGAACCTCTGTGTGCTCCGTGATCTCTGCGGCTTTTTTGGGGGACGATATTCCAAATTTACTTAAAGGAGGATAAATGGACACCGAACTAAAACGCGTCTTGCTCGTCGAGGATGATCCGCGTGATGTGGAACTCGTAATGACGGCGATGGACGAGTACAATCTGGCAAACGAGTTAATCGTGGCTAACGACGGTGAAGAAGCTTTGGATTATTTATACCACCGTGGAAATTTCGAAAGCCGTCCCAACGGCAATCCCGCGGTGGTCCTGCTGGACCTGAAACTTCCGAAAGTGGACGGTCTGGAGGTGCTAAGACAGATCAGGTCGGATGAAAAACTTTCGATGACCCCCGTAGTAATATTGACGTCCTCACGGGAGGAGAAGGATTGGGTAGAGAGCTATAAGCTCGGCGTCAATGCTTATGTCGTGAAACCCGTCGATTTCCACGAGTTCATCGAAGCCGTGAAAGACCTGGGGGTATTTTGGGCCGTGATAAATGAACCCCCGCCCGGGAGTGTAGGAAGGCTGGGGAGACGTTAAACAGAAGGATAGCGATACAATCATATGAAATCGCTTTTACGTATTATTCATCTTGAAGACGACCAAAACGACGCAGATCTCGTTCGTGCTGAGCTTGAAGAGGGGGGCTTTCTCTGTGAGGTATCCCGTGTCGAAACACAAACCGATTTTCTTGCCGCTCTCAAAAACGGCAGTTTCGATCTGATCCTTGCGGATTATAGGTTGCCCTCTTATGACGGTTCTTCTGCGCTGGAGATTGTCAAAAGAAAGTGTCCCGATATACCTTTCATTTTCGTATCCGGAACGATGGGTGAAGAACTTGCAATCGAAACGATCAAGAACGGCGCAACAGATTATGTCCTTAAGCACCGCTTGCCGCGTCTTGTGCCCGTAGTGCAGCGCGCCTTGAAAGAGGTGAAGGAGCATAGAGAGGTAAAGAAGCTCAGGTATCGAAACGATTTGATCCTGAACTCTGTAGGCGAAGGGGTCATGGGACTTGACTCGGATGGAAACCATATATTCGTCAATCCGGTTGCCGCAAAAATGCTCGGGTATGAAGTCGATGAACTCCGCGGCAGGCCGAGCCACAAGATATGGCATCACTCAAAAGCCGATGGGAGGCCCTATCCTGAAGAAGAGTGCCCCGTTCACAGGGCTTTCAGGGACAGAAGAGTCCGTCGGGGTAGGGATGAGGTCTTCTGGAGAAAGGACGGCACAAGCTTCCTCGCAGCCTACACGAGCACGCCGGTTTTGGAAGACGGCAAGCTCGTTGGGGCCGTCGTCACTTTCAGGGACATAACCGAACGAAAAAAGGCGGAGGAAGAGCTGAAACAGCATCGTGATCACCTTGAAGACCTCGTTGAAAAGCGGACCGACGAACTTACGGAGATAAACGAAAAGCTCCAGGAGGAGATTACCGAGCGCATCAGAGTTGAGGAACAAATCCTTCTGATCTCAGGAAGACTCGAATTTCTGCTCTCGTCAAACCCGGCTGTTATTTATACAGCCAGGGCCGACGATAATTTCACAACTACCTTCGTCACCATGAACGTGTCCGAAGTGCTCGGCTACACTCCTCAGGAATTCCTCAACACCCCGGGGTTCTGGAAGGATCACATCCATCCCGAAGACCTGCGGCGGCTTTCGCCTGAATTGTCACGTTTCTTTAAGCAGGGGCGTCATAAGTTCGAGTACCGCTTTAAGCGCAAAGACGCCCGTTACCTATGGATATACGACGAAGCGCAGCTCATTAAGGATGAGAGCGGGAATCCCGTCGAGACAATAGGATTCATGATGGACATTACTGACCGTAAACATGCGGAGGAAGAATTGAAGCGCTCCAATACGGACCTGCAGCAGTTTGCCTATGCAGCCTCACATGACCTGCAGGAACCGCTGCGGGTGGTAGCCGGCTTTGTGAAACTGCTGGAGAAGCGATATAAATCCAAACTTGACGAAAAGGCCGACGAGTTCATTCAGCACAGTGTTGACGGCGTCAAGCGGATGCAGACGCTCATTAAAGACCTGCTGGCATTTTCACAGGTCGGGACAAAGGGTAAAGCTTTCAAGCCTGTCAACTGTTCGGTTGTCCTCGAAGAGTCGCTCTCGAACCTGCGCGCAGCCATTGAAGAGGCCGGAGTCGAAATAACCTACGACCTCCTGCCTACAGTGATGGCCGACTCCTCCCATTTGGGCAGGCTGTTCCAGAACCTTATAGGGAATGCCATCAAGTTCCGCGGCAGTGAGCCGCTGGAGATTCATATTGCGGCTCAGCAGAAGGGCAATGATTGGGTATTCTCTGTTCAGGACAACGGCATCGGCATGGACACAAGACATTCAGAACGCATCTTTGTCATCTTCCAGCGCCTGCATACAAGGGAGGAGTACGAAGGCACCGGCATCGGCCTTGCGATCTGCAAAAAGATAGTAGAACGGCACGGCGGCCGCATCTGGGTCGAGTCCGAAATCGGGAAGGGCTCAACCTTTTATTTTACGATCCCGGTGATGAAGTGAAGGTAAAGGCACAGGTAAAAGATACCGCCATTTCTTGATCAAGGCTTTCTTAACTTCCTTTCATGAGACCATCAATGCTATATTAAATCTCTATGGATGAGATTGATAATTTGAGGAGGTTATTGCATTGGTAAGGGACATCATCAACAAATCATCTGACGGAACAGCGCTCACGAAAGAAGAGATTGCTTCATTATTCAGAGTTCCTCTTTTTTCCGAAGAATCGGCAATGGTTATTGCAGCATCCCGTAAGAAAAGTGAAGCAGCAGGCAGAGGGCTTGCCGAGGTCCATGCACAGGTGGGACTGAATATAGCTCCATGCCCCAAAAACTGCGCCTTCTGCGCCTTCGCAGTGAGGAATAAGGTCTTCAGGGAAAAGGTGGAAATTTCTGTCGATGAAGCTGTTCAGAAAGTGCAACAGTTCGAGACTGACGGGGCAAACGCCGTATTTGTCATGAGCACCGCAGATTATCCATTCGAAAAATTTGCAGATGTCTCACAGGAAATCAGGAAGTCGCTTCGTCCTGAAACAATACTTGTTGCAAATGTGGGAGATTTTTCGAAAGAACAGGCTAAAAAGTTAAAAGATACCGGATTTTCCGGCGTCTATCACGCTGTTCGCCTGGGTGAAGGAAGAGACACTACCATCCCGGTTGAAACAAGGCTGCAAACATTCAGGAATGCCGGAGAGGCCGGATTATTATTAGGAACCTGTGTCGAGCCGGTCGGAAATGAGCACAGCATTGAGGAGCTGGTTGAAAAAACAATCATCACCCGTGACGCAAAGCCGGTATACAGTGGATCGGCAAGAAGAATACCCATACCGGATACCATATTGGCGGAACACGGCATTGTCAGCGAAGCGAAAATGGCCCATATCCTCGCTGTTGTGAGGCTAGCCCTGGGTTATGATATTCCCGGGAACTGCACTCACGAGCCGAATGTCATCGGCGCTGCAGCAGGAGCAAATCTTCTATGGGCGGAAGCCGGCTCCAATCCCCGTGATACTGATGCGGAAACAGAAGGCAAGCGCGGGATGACGGTGAAAGACTGCATAAGGGTTTTAGAGGAAGCCGAATGGAAGGTTCTGAAAGGGCCTTCAAAATTTTATGGAGCATAGTGAAAAAGCAGCAGGACTTTGGTTGCTTCGCGGGAATGAGAATCCATATATTTTTTACACACTCTTAAAATAGCAAAGGGCTATTTTTCTCTGGAATATGGCCATGCATTGATACCGCCCTCCATGACTTTCACATTTTCCCAGCCGTGACTTTCAAGTATACGGGCTGCTTCATAGCCCCTGAGCGCTATTTTACAAAAACAGATTATTTCCTTTTTCCTGTCGACGGGAATTTCACTCAAACGTCTCCTGAGAGCATCGACGGGAATCAATGTTTCACCGATACCGAGGCGCATTTCTTCATATTCATCATCATCCCGCACATCGAGAAAAAAGACATTATCATTCTTATCGAACTTCTTCCTGACATCAGATGCAGAGATTCCATGCATCAGCCCTGAGAGTTTGTTTTGCATTACGTGGGCCGTACAAATTGTGTGGTCAATTGCCAGGGAGAAGGGCGGGGCATACGGAAGATCGGCATTGGCGACATCGTCAACTGTCAGATTACCCTTAATCGCCATTGCCCACTGGGCAATCTGCTTGCTTACATCACCCGGCCCCACGCACTGTGCACCAAGTATCTTTCCGGTTTTTTTGTCGGCAACAAGTTTTGTTATGAGTAGTTTCCCTTTCATAAATCCGGGCTTGTCAGGGCCGGCGTTGATAGCTGTCTCGATATCATTATAGCCAAGCTTGCGGCATGCGTGTTCCGAGAGTCCTGTTGAGCCCGCTGTGTAACTGAAGACTTTGCAGATTCCTGTCAGTATGGTGCCTGGAAATTTTACCCTGTTGCCCAGAATGGCATTTTCTCCTGCAACACGACCGTGGAGATTGGCAAGGTCTCCAAACGGAGCGAACACTTTCTTCCCGGTAATGATATTGTATGATTCTACACAGTCGCCTGCTGCATAGATATTCGGGTCGGAAGTCTGCATATGCTCATCCACCAATATGCCGCCTGTCTCACCAATGACAATCCCCGCTTCACGTGCAAGTTTAACGTTTGGTGCAACACCGACTGCAACTACTGCAAGTCCACAGGAAAGCTCGGTCCCGTTCTGCAACTTCACGCCGCTGAGTCTGCCATTTTCACCAAGAAATTCGACAACGCCATTTTGAGTTATCACATTGGCTGATTTGCTTTTCACGTGGTTTTCAACAAGCTTTGCCATCTCCCAGTCGAGGAATGACAGCAACTGGGGCAGAAGCTCAATTACGGTAATATGAATACCGGCAAGATGCAGTGCCTCACAAGTTTCAATACCGATAAGTCCTCCACCGATAACGACAGCTTTCTTCACTTTCTTTTCATCACGGATTTTGCGAAGGTAGTCAACATCCCGCATGGTCTGGAAGGTTGTGATACCTTCAAGGTTGATCCCGGGGATGGGAGGTCGAATTGCGATTGACCCCGTAGCGATTATCAGCTTATCAAAATGCAGCGTTTCAACCTCCTCGGTTTTCAATTTTTTGCAGGTGACAGTTCGGTTTGCCCTGTCTATTGCCATCGCCTCAGTCTCGGTTTTGGCGATAATTCCTTTCGCGTTAAAATAGAAATCAGAGTCACGGGTTACCCCGGTAGGTGTGCTTAGCAACATGTTGCGGTCATTAAAGAAACCTCCGACATAATAAGGGTATCCGCAGGAAGCCATGGAAAGATACGGACTCTTCTGCAGGATTGTTATTTCTGCATATTCGTCGAGTCTGCGTGCCCGCGCTGCTGCTTTAGGTCCTGCAGCTGAACCCCCGATAACAATTATTCGTTTTTTATTACTCATTGTTTTCTCCCTGGATTTCTTTGCACATTATTTGACATGAATCCAATAATAGAAATGGCAAATAATTATCTAACCAAATCGATCATGCCCTGTCGAAACATCTATTATTATAGCAAGTTTTAGAGGTACGAAAGTTATAAACTTTAGATGCGGAGGGACGGTTTCTGCCCTTTGTCCAAGTAATCGATCGATACGTTCGTAATAATTACGCCTGCCAGAGAATTTCCGGGAACAATTAAGTCGTTATATCCGCAAACAATAAAGTTCATCGGACGATCCCATATATTCGGGGCATAAAAAAATCGATACAATTGCGCAGAATCCCGAAACTCGAGAAATAGCAGTTTTCTAAGCTTGACCAGAACCTTAACGTATATCGACTCCAACGAACATCGCTTTTATAGTTGCCGGTGAGACGATTAAGTTGCCTTCAAAAATGAAATAGCACCTGGAAGTAAACACGCCGATATTCCTTTTAAAAATAAAGAATATCAAGAAAAATAAACAGCATGTTGTATCTTGACAACAACACCTGGATCGTTGTAATATGAATACAACAAAATTGAAAGGGGTGAAATTAAATGGTTGCTAAGCTAACCTTTGGTGAGTTCTTCAAAGAAAAGCGAATAGCACTTAAGAAAACATTGCGACAATTCTGCGCTGATAACAAACTTGACCCCGGAAACGTCAGCAGGCTTGAACGCGGGCTCATGCCGCCGCCGCAGGGGAGCGACAAGCTTGAAGACTACGCCCGGTATTTGCAGATCAAAAAGGGTTCTGACGACTGGTATCGGTTCTTTGACCTTGCCAGAATTGAGGCAGGCCGTATTCCTGATGAATTGATGAAAGATGAAGCAGTCGTTGCAAGTCTGCCTATCCTGTTCAGGACGTTACGCGGGCAAAAAATTTCTGAAAAGAAGCTCGAAAAACTGGTTGAACTGATTAAAAAAGCGTAATCATGACTAATATCCCCTTCTACAGTTACGAGGATTTACGCAAAAAGGCAGATGAATTTCTTCATAAACATCATCCTTCCGGAAACATCCCGATACCTATAGAGGAAATCGTAGAATTTGAATTCAGGATTAATATCGTGCCTGTTTTAGGGCTTCAAAGAGAGTTTGAGGTAGAGGGGTTTACCTCTAGCGACCTGAAAAATATCTATGTTGACGAATATGTGTATACAGACCGTATCACCCGCTACCGGTTTACCCTTGCCCACGAAATAGGCCATATCGTGCTGCACCGTCATTTATACAGGGATCATAAATTCAACTCCATTTACGGGTGGAAAGGATTTATCAATTCCATGACCGGTCAGTGCTTACTTCTACTGGAGGAGGACTGTCATAGGAAATTTCTTGGCCTGTCTCAAGCTTGTATCGTAATGTTTCAACATGTGGGTCTCTCATATCAATAGCTACACCGAAATTTTTATCATTATATCATCCACAGCAAAGTCTGCATATCATTGTCATTCCTAATCTTCAAACAGCTTTCTAAAATCTCTTTTCAAACTCCTCCCCTTTCCGCATATCTCGATTAATAATAATTTTCATAAGATATATGTATAACCGTTAGTTTGACCCGACTTTCGCCAATACAGTATAGATCCATCTGCAACTATTTGTAATCAAAGAATAATGCGATCCTTCAAGCAGACCACCTAACTCGAAGCACCAGTCAACCAAGTCTCCACCGTTGAAAATAGG
>Ga0209164_1000516_pt1 | contig 88124 bp, 81 predicted proteins | sample MTBNYHSulfiMetaG_FD_187458 | JGI IMG/M metagenome (GOLD analysis project Ga0209164, IMG submission 187458) | Enrichment culture microbial communities from rom New York Harbor, USA that are MTBE-degrading - MTBE-NYH (New York Harbor Sulfidogenic)... | ecosystem: Environmental > Aquatic > Marine >... | reverse complement strand
AGTACGATCTTCATCATCCTTATAGATGGGTTTGCGCTCATTGCCTCGCGCAGTGATATGATAAAGAGCGCCGTCATATTCTATACGCAATGGTCTCGCCATGCAGAAAGTTTAGCAGAGGTTATTATAAAATGCAAGTATAAAGACCTGACCCCATTTGTCACATTTGTCATTCATTTGTCCATTTGTTTGTGTTCAATAAAAGTCAAGCCCAAAATTAGCACCAAAATTAGCGTTTTATGAACTTTACCGAGTAATCAAGGTCAGGCTTGCGATTGTGAATTAAGTCTTTTCCCACCCCGGCGGGTTCAAGTTTGTAACTTGAACCTGTTTTTTGATGCGATATCAGCGCAATGCTATGGAAAGAGGGAGCAGGCAAGCCTGCTCCCTCTTCATTAAAGAAATGAAATCCTTACGGGGCTGGTTCAGTTACGGGTTCCGGAAGAGTGAATGTGCAAAAGGGCGAGAAGGGATTATTCTGTGATTTGACGCTTTTCCCGGGAGGGTTCAGTGCCTTAACATTCGCTGTCGCAGACCCGGATAATTGTTCCCCTGTTATCGGATCAACGAATGCAGTAAAGGGAACATCGAGGGAAGTATTCGCGCCATCGCTGCTGAAACTTACCTCAACAAGTATCTGCGGATTTTCACTGACTGTTACGTCTGCATCAATCGAATAGCTTATGGCACCTTCTACACCCGACCACGCAAAAACTACCGAGTCCTCATCTGACGTACATATGAGGCTCTCCGGTGCGGGCAGACTTGGCTTCGATTTGGCCACGGAAAGAGACGCCGACAACATAACTGTAACAACACATATGAGGCCGATTAAAATGACCTTTTTCATCTTTACCTCCTTGCTTTTTGCGATCGTTCAGTTCAAGTCGGCTGGTTGCGCCACTCACTCCACCACCAACCATGGCGCCCATATCGGCTAGAGGTTTCAAAGTTTCCGTTTCCCCAGAGACTTCGTTGCGGCCGGCCGCCTATGCAGGTGGCAGCTATCGTTTTTTCTCACCTCCTTTCATCCGCGACCGAAGGAAGTCTTCTCCAAAAAATTTCTTTCAGAATAAAAAAACCTGTTTCCCAAAGAGAAACAGGTCTATCACTACCATGATAAATATACCTGTTTCTTCGGCAGCCCGGCGATCCTTACTCTGTAAGGACACGTAGCTTTGTGTCCCATGGTTACCCATGGTTTACCCTTTCGGAAACAAAAACTTTTCAGAAAATCAAGAACTGTAAGTGACTTGAAACTTACCTGAAATGAATCTGAAAATCAAGTTCTTAATGAAAAACTAATGAAAATACCGCCAATCAGACCTCGAAGGCGTCTTTGATATGCGTAATCTCCTTTTTACCGTCGCCGGCGAAAGAAATACTCAGCACATCGAACCGGGCGCACGGTTCTTCCTTCATCCTCTTTAAGAAGAGCAGGGCGACATTCTTTATTTTTCTTCGTTTGTGGCTGTCGACCGCTTCAAACGGATATCCGAATGAATCCGAAGTCCTGGTTTTTACTTCCAGGAATACTACGGTATCGCCGTCTTTTGCTATGATATCGATCTCACCGAGCGGGGTCTTGTAATTCTTTGCGATGATTTTGTATCCTTTTTTCCTGAGGTACCTTGCCGCGAGGTCTTCGCCGTCACTGCCAATGGCCTTCATTGCCTTCGAGTCTCCTGAGGAGCTTGGGGATTCCTTCTATATCCTTGATCTCCTTCTGGCAGAGTATTTTGAAGAGCTCCCTGAATGAAGAGAATTCTTCCCAGTGTCCTTTGAGGTGTTTCGACAGAGTCCGGTTCAGATCTTCACCCTTTTTATCCCAGTCAAGAAGAATAATAACCCGGTGGAATCTCCTGAGGACATCGTCGCAAAAATCATAGAGGCTTTTTCCATTATGGAGCGTGATGATGCTGCCGGTGAGTCCGAGGACCCTCAGGGCGGATGCGTCCTTTTTCCCTTCGACGATGACGGGTACCTGTTTGTTCATCTCGTAGAGATGTTCGATTACCTCTCTTAACCGCTCGGCCCTCCCGATATCGCCGGATGAAGGAAGATTCCTCTGCGTGTTCAACATCCTGAAATTATCATACAGGATCAAGTGACTGATTTACAATTTTTTAATCCGCAATTTGTTTTATAATATAACGTTTTCCGTAAAGCCTTTAAGGGGTGTTAACTGATTGACTTTAGGATGTTTTTTATATATGGTTAAAAGATGGCGGCCAAATTAGGTCAACTGCTTGTAACATCCACTGTCATCTCCGAGGAACAGCTTAAGGAGGCGATTGGTCTTCAGCGTCGGGAGGGCGGCCGACTCGGGACGAACCTTGTGAAGCTCGGGTACATAACAGAAGAGAAGCTTATGGCCTTTTTGAGCAAGCAGTGGAGTGTTCCGTCTATCGACCTTTCCGACTACAAGATAGACCCGTCCGTATTGAAACTCATCCCGATGGAGATAGCGAGGAAGTATTTGATCATTCCGGTTGCGAGGGTGGGAGCGACGCTGACAATTGCTATGGCGGACCCTTCAAACGTATTTGTTATAGACGACGTAAAGTTCATGACGGGGTATAATGTAGAGGTAGTGGTGTCGGGCGAGTCTTCGATCATCAATGCGATAACGGCGTATTACCGGGGCGCAGGTGATTCTCTTGTTACGGCAAAGAGGGCTGCTCCGGCAAAGTCCCTCCAGGCCAAGGATTATACACTGTCGGATGAAGAGTTCAAAGGCGAAGATATTTTTAACTCTACGGATGAGAGTCTCACGGTAGATGTCGATGAATTCGACAAAGTTGTGGGTGAAGCACTGGATGATGTCGAAGTAATAGAGGAAAAAGAAGAAGATGTATTGAAAGAAGTAGAGCGCCCGATCGTAAAACTCGTCAACGGTATCCTCATCAATGCAATAAAAGAGCGGGCAAGCGATGTTCATGTCGAGCCCTACGAGAATTCCCTGAGGGTCCGGCAGAGGGTGGACGGAGTCATGTATACGGTTATGAACCTGCCGGTAAAGATAAAAAACGCCGTAACTTCGAGGATCAAGATAATGGCAAACCTCGATATCGCCGAGAGGAGGCTGCCGCAGGACGGAAGGATAAAGCTTAAACTCGGGAAGAAGAGAGAGATCGATTTCCGTGTTTCAACAGTCCCCTGTCTTTTCGGCGAACGGACTGTCCTGAGACTGCTCGATAAATCTAATCTTCAGGTCGACCTCACAAAGCTTGGTTTTGAAGAAGAGACCCTGCAGGATTTTATGGATGCGCTTAATAAACCCTACGGAATGCTCCTCGTTACGGGACCTACGGGAAGCGGCAAGACGACGACCCTTTACTCCGGATTGCATTACCTGAACAAGGTAGGCGTGAATATATCGACTGCCGAAGACCCTGTGGAGTATAACTTCCCGGGGATAAATCAGGTGGCGGTGAAAGAGGATATCGGCCTGACGTTCGCTTCTGCCCTCAGGTCTTTCCTGCGGCAGGACCCGGACATTATTATGGTCGGCGAGATCCGGGACTTCGAGACCGCGGAGATTGCGGTCAAGGCGGCGCTGACGGGCCACTTGGTTCTGAGCACCCTTCATACGAACGATGCGCCGAGCACTGTCAGCAGATTGCTGAATATGGGGATTGAGCCTTTTCTCGTTGCGGCGTCGGTTATCCTTATTGCTTCGCAGAGGCTCACAAGGATAATATGCGGATCCTGCAAGGAGGAGATCAGCGTCCCTGTCCCTGCCCTTATCGATCTGGGTTTTCCCGAAGAAGAGGCGTCCACAATAAAATGCTATAAAGGGAGGGGCTGCTCCGCATGCAATAACTCGGGATATAAGGGAAGAATAGCCCTTTATGAAGTGATGCCGCTTAAGGATGAACTCAAAGAGATGATTCTCGAAGGCGCATCGTCCGATGAATTGAAGAAAACAGCCATCAGGCTTGGCATGAGAACTCTGCGCGTGAGCGGCCTTGCAAAAATAAAGAGTGGTGTTACAACCATAGAAGAGGTTCTGAGGGTAACTTTTGGAGACTGAAACGAGTATAATCATTGGCCGAACACCTGTCCGGATGTCAGGGATGCGGTTGTTGAGGGGTAAAAGATGGCGGCCAAATTAGGTCAACTGCTTGTAACATCCAGTGTCATCTCCGAGGAGCAGCTTAAGGAGGCAATTGGTCTTCAGCGTCGGGAGGGCGGCCGACTCGGGACGAACCTTGTGAAGCTCGGGTACATAACAGAAGAGAAGCTTATGGCCTTTTTGAGCAAGCAGTGGGGTGTTCCGGCTATCGACCTTTCCGACTACAAGATAGACCCGTCCGTATTGAAACTCATCCCGATGGAGATAGCGAGGAAGTATTTGATCATTCCGGTTGCGAGGGTGGGAGCGACGCTGACAATTGCTATGGCGGACCCTTCAAACGTATTTGTTATAGACGACGTAAAGTTCATGACGGGGTATAATGTAGAGGTAGTGGTGTCGGGCGAGTCTTCGATCATCAATGCGATAACGGCGTATTACCGGGGCGCAGGTGATTCTCTTGTTACGGCAAAGAGGGCTGCTCCGGCAAAGTCCCTCCAGGCCAAAGATTACACCTTTACGGACTCGGACTTGAAAGAAGAGGATATGACCGCATCCGATGAAGGTGTGACTGTTGACGTTGATGAATTTGATAAGGTTGTCGGAGATGCACTCGATAGCGTGGAGGCATATATCGAGAAGGATGAAAAGGCAGGCGGAGAGGTTGAAGAACCGATAGTAAAACTTGTCAACGGCATCCTTATAAATGCGATAAAGGGCGGGGCAAGCGATATCCATATTGAGCCGTACGAACATTCATTGCGGGTGAGGTATAGAGTGGACGGGGTCCTGTTCAACGCTATGAATCTGCCGTTGAAGATAAAAAATCCGATCACATCGAGGCTCAAAATAATGGCCAAACTCGACATCGCCGAGAGGAGGCTGCCTCAGGACGGAAGGATTAAACTGAGACTCGGCAAGAAAAAAGAGATTGATTTCCGTGTCTCGGTGCTGCCTTGCCTTTTCGGCGAAAAGACGGTAATGAGGATACTCGATAAAGGCAACCTTCAGGTCGACCTCACAATGCTCGGGTTTGAAGAGGAAACTCTGAAAAAATTCATGGATTCACTCACTAAACCTTACGGCATGATCCTTGTTACGGGGCCTACCGGAAGCGGCAAGACGACAACGCTCTATTCCGCCCTGAATTATCTCAATAAGCCCGGTATCAATATTATGACTGCCGAAGATCCTGTCGAATATAATTTTTTGGGGATGAATCAGGTCCAGATGAAAGAGGAGATAGGTCTTACCTTTTCCTCGGCTCTCAGGGCCTTTCTGCGGCAGAGCCCCGATATTATTCTTGTGGGGGAGATCCGGGACTTCGAGACTGCGGAGATTGCTGTTAAGGCGGCGCTGACAGGCCACCTTGTACTGAGCACCCTTCATACGAACGATGCTCCAAGCAGTATAAGCAGGCTGTTGAATATGGGAATCGAACCTTTTCTTGTTTCAGCATCTCTGATCCTGATCGCAGCACAGAGACTGGCGAGAAAGATATGCCAGGAATGCAGGGAAGAGGAGAAAATCCCCATCCCGGCCCTCCTTCAGTTAGGGTTTCCGGAAGAAGAAGCGACTACCGTAAAATGTTATAAAGGCAAGGGGTGCCCTGCATGCGGTAATTCGGGCTATAAGGGAAGAATAGCGCTTTACGAGGTTATGCCGGTCGGTACCGAGATAAAAGAGATGGTTCTCGAAGGCGCGTCTGCCGATGAACTGAAAAAGACCGCTATAAGAATGGGCATGAAGACGTTGAGGATGAGCGGTCTTACAAAGGTGCAGGAAGGTGTCACCTCGATAGAGGAGGTTATGAGAGTGACGTTCGGAGATTGAGCAGCGGTTGACCGAAAGGCAGCTCTTGTGCTTGACAAAAAAAAGATGAAAACGGAACAATTAATGAATAAAATATGGAGTGAATTTTATGGCGACACTGTATGATTTATTGAAGATGATGATCGAAAAGGGCGCTTCGGACCTGCACATAACCACCGGGAGTCCGCCCCGTCTGCGGATAGACGGGAAGCTGGTGAGTGTGGATCATCCGCCCCTGTCGCCAGCAGACACAAAGGCTTTATGCTATAGTATTCTTACAGATGCTCAAAAGCACAAGTACGAAGAGAATAATGAACTTGATCTCTCTTTCGGGGTCAAGGGATTGAGCAGGTTCCGGGCGAACGTCTTTATGCAGAGGGGGGCGGTTGCCGGTGCATTCAGGACCATCCCCTTTGAGATCAGGGGTTTCAAGGAGCTCGGGTTACCTGAGATCGTCAATGAACTGGTCAAAAAACCCCGGGGTCTCCTCCTTGTCACGGGCCCGACGGGGAGCGGCAAGTCCACGACTCTTGCTGCAATGGTCGACAGAATCAATATGGAAAGATACGACCATATCATAACGGTCGAAGACCCGATCGAATATCTTCATCCTCATAAAAAGTGCCTGATCAACCAGAGAGAGGTAAATGCCGATACGGCATCGTTCAAGGCCGCGTTGCGGTATGTTCTCAGGCAGGATCCGGACGTTGTTCTGATAGGCGAGATGCGCGACCTCGAGACGATTGAGGCGGCTCTTACGGTATCCGAAACCGGGCATCTGACCCTTGCGACGTTGCATACGAACTCTGCGGTGCAGTCAATAAACCGAATTATCGATGTCTTCCCTCCGCATCAGCAGGAACAGATAAGGGTCCAGCTTTCTTTTGTTCTTGAGGGTATTTTCGCCCAGCAACTGATCCCGAAAAAATCGGGACAGGGGCGGGTTCTCGCTGTCGAATTGCTGGTTCCAAATCCTGCGATAAGGAACCTGATCAGGGAGGACAAGATACACCAGATTTATTCAATGATGCAGACCGGCCAGTCGAAATTCGGCATGCAGACGATGAACCAGTCTTTATATGAACTGTATACAAAAGGACTGATAACATTTGAGGACGCCATCGGCAGGTCACCGGTGCCCGACGAAATCATTCAGTGGATTCAGAAGCATACCGCAGCGTCTTCAGACAAAGGGAGGTAAACGTGGCTGTTGTATTTCAATGGTCAGGAAAGACTCTTAAGGGCACAATCGAATCGGGTGAGATAACCGCAGCGACAAAGGAAGATGTCGTTGCCCAATTACGACGGCGCAACATTACCCCGACCATCGTTGCTGAAAAGGCGAAGAAGGTCGGAAGATTCGGTTTCGGGGGCCGGGTAAAGGACAAGGACATTGTCGTATTTACGAGACAGTTTGCAACGATGATAGATGCGGGACTTCCGCTTGTGCAGGCTCTCGATATATTGTCGAATCAGGTCGAAAACAAGACGTTGAGCAATACACTGTCGCAGGTCAAGGTTGATGTCGAATCAGGCGCGACCTATGCAGATGCGCTTAAAAAACATCCCCGGGTATTCAGTGAACTCTATGTCAATATGGTTGCCGCAGGTGAAGCAGGAGGTATCCTCGATACGATCCTTAACAGGCTGGCGTCCTATATCGAAAAAGCGATGAAGCTGAAGAAGAAGGTAAAAGGTGCGATGGTGTATCCTGCGGTTGTAACATCGATAGCCGTCCTGGTCATTGCTGTTATAATGATATTCGTTGTGCCGACATTTTCGAAAATGTTTGCCACCCTCGGAGGTACACTTCCCCTCCCTACCAGGATGATCATCAATATGAGCAATTTTATAGCAGGTATCGGCGGACTGATCGTTTTCGGTTTGATCGTTGCAAGTGTTATTTTTATTGTCCAGGTAAGGCGGACGGAAAAAGGGCAATATGTCATAGACAGGATATTGCTCAGGCTGCCTATCTTCGGACCTCTTCTCAATAAAGTGGCTGTTGCAAAATTTACAAGAACGCTGGGTACCCTGGTAAGCAGCGGCGTGCCGATCCTGGACGGTCTCGAAATCACCGCAAAGACTTCGGGGAACAAGGTTATCGAATATGCCATCATGGATGTTCGCAAGGGTGTGGTAGGAGGTAAGACACTTGCCGAGCCTATTACCAAGTTGAAGGTTTTTCCTCCCATGGTGACACACATGATTGCGGTCGGAGAGTCGACCGGCGCGCTAGATGCAATGCTTTCCAAGATAGCGGATTTTTATGATGACGAAGTGGACGCCACCGTATCGAACCTCACCGCTATGATGGAGCCCATGCTCATGGTATTCCTCGGTGGTTCTGTCGGGTTTATAGTTATCGCCATGTATCTCCCGATATTCAAACTCATTACGCTCATAAAATAAACGGCGGCAGTGATTCAGGGGATGCTTAAGATTTAGATTGTCGGCAATTTGGGCGGACATTCATTTATACCGTCGGGTGCGGAAGATTAGAGCCCTCTGAAGGTTGTCGTCCTGCCGGGTTCGCCGATCCCCCTTAAGAACAGCTCATATGGAAGAACGGACGACAAGCAGGAAATCTGAACAGCCGGAGGTGTTGAGAAAAAAAATCAGGACCCTGATCGTTTTCAGGGTCGCGTTTATCACTCTCTTCTTCGGTTCCTCTTTCTTTTTCTGGGGACTGGATGGGATCCCCCATTACCGGCCGGTCCTGTACCTTATTGCAACACTTTATTTATTCAGCATTGTTTACTATCTCCTTCTCGAAAAGATTAAAAATCTTGTCCTCTTTGCATACACTCAATTGGTGGTCGATGTCCTCTTCGAGATATTACTTGTTTATGTTACAGGCGGGATCGACAGCTGGTTTTCGTTTACCATTATTCTTTCTGTTCTGGCTGCGAGCATTGTTTTGAACAAAAGGGCGGGGTTTGTCATAGCAACCCTGAGCAGCATCCTGTACGGCGCACTTATTAACCTCCAGTTATACGAGGTGCTTCCGGCGACAAGCGAAGGGCTCACGGAAGCAAAAGACTACCTGTATAAAATATTTATCCACACGATCTTCTTTTATCTTACCGCTTATCTCAGCGGCTATCTCGCATCGAGACTTGAGAAGACAGTGCGGAAACTCGAGGAGACGGATCTTGATCTAAGAACCCTTGAGATTTTCAACAGGGAAGTGCTTGAGAGTCTGCCGAGCGGCCTTTTTACAATGGACCTCTCCGGCAGGATATTGCTCTTCAACCGGTCGGCTGAGTCTATAACCGGCATGAAGAAAGAGAATGTAGTGGGACAGAAGGTCGAATCGGTGATGACGTTCCCTAAATTTCCTCTTCCCGAAGGACGCTCGGAAGAAGTAATAACCGTTGGGGGGGGGCAGAAGATAATCGGGCTGGGTGTCTCCTCACTAAAAGATATCGACGGACATGCCAAAGGTTTTATTGTAATCTTCCAGGACCTGACAAAATTAAAGAAACTTGAAGCGGAGATGAAACAGAAAGAGAAATGGGCGGCTATCGGAGAACTCTCGTCAAGCATCGCTCATGAGATCAGGAATCCCCTTGCATCGTTGAAAGGCTCCGTAGAGATGCTCAAAGAAGGCACAATGCCGGATAATTATAAAGAGAGACTTATGGAGATCGCATTGAAGGAAATGGAGCGTCTCAACCGGATCATAACGGATTTCCTGACTTACTCGCGACCCGCTCCGCCGAATCTTCAGAAGATAGATCTTCATTTGCTCCTCGACGAAACTCTCGATCTGCTCGAAAATGTGCACCAGGGCAGCGACGATTTGTCCATAAAAAGAGATTATTCAGGGAGACTTGATGTGAATGCCGATCCTCAGAAACTCCGGCAGGTCTTCTGGAATCTGTGTATCAACGCAGTGGAAGCAATGCCGGGCAAAGGGCAACTTGCCGTATCTGCAAGGAATTCCGGCAATTCCGTGGAAATATTATTTAAGGATTGTGGGACGGGGATAGACGAAAAAAACATCGAGAAAATATTCTATCCTTTTTTTACCACAAAGGAGCAGGGCACCGGACTCGGGCTTGCAATAGCTTACCGGATAGTCGAGGAGCATGAAGGCAGGATAAACGTCGTCAGCGATCCTGGCATTGGCACAACCTTTGAGGTTATACTACCGAAGAAAGATGAAAAAGCTTAAGGGCAGGATACTCATAGTTGAAGATGAAAAAAGCATGAGAGAGGTGTTGAGGATGCTTCTCGAAGGCGAAGACTATGAAGTGACGACCGCTTCCGACGGACGTGAAGGACTTTCATACATCGACAGAGATATCTTTGACCTCATTATTACAGACTTGAAAATGCCCAAGGCCGATGGATTTGAGGTCCTGAAAAAGACAAAAGACGTGTCACCGAATAGCGTTGTAATCATGATAACCGCTTTTGGCACAAAAGATACGGCGATCGAAGCGATGAAATTGGGAGCCTATGATTATATCGGCAAGCCTTTCAATATCGATGAGATCAGATTAATTGTCAGAAAAGCCCTCGAGAAGAAGAAGTTGCGGGAGGAGCTTGCACTCCTGAGGCAGAAGGTTGAGACCACCTATTCCCTTGAGAACATTATCGGCCAAAGCCCAAGGATGCAGGAGTTGTTCAGACTCGTGCCGAAGGTAGCCCAGAGCAATTCAAATGTGCTTATAACGGGCGAAAGCGGCTCCGGCAAAGAACTTGTCGCTGCTGCGCTGCATAACCTAAGCAACAGGAAGGAAAAGAATTTTGTGACAATAAACTGTGCGGCATTCCCTGAAGGGCTCCTCGAATCCGAACTCTTCGGCCATATGAAGGGGTCTTTTACCGGGGCCATGTATAATAAACAGGGTCTCTTTGAGATTGCCGATGGCGGCAGTGTCCTGCTCGATGAGGTCGGAGAGATGCCGACAAGCCTCCAGGCGAAGCTCCTCAGGGTTCTCGAAAACGGCATCTTCAGACGCGTCGGCGGGACAACCGATATCAAGGTCGACGTCAGAGTTATATCGGCCACCAACAAGGAATTGAATGAGGAAATCTCAGCAGGGAGGTTCAGGGAGGACCTCTTTTACAGATTAAACGTTGTGCCTGTCAATATACCACCACTGAGGGAGAGAAAAGAAGACATACCTCTCCTCATCGATCATTTTCTCAGGAAGACGTCGAATAGTCCGAAAAGGATCACTCCGGAGGCTATGAAATTGTTGATGGATTATTCATGGAAGGGAAACGTGAGGGAACTTGAAAATGTAGTTGAAAGGGTAGCGCTTCTGACAGAAAAAGAAGAAATAGCACCGGCGGACCTGCCTTCCGAAATAACAGGATATGCAAGCCAGTTGAAGGCCATGCATGCTCTCACCGATTCGGGTATTGATATAGACGGGATCATAGGAGATATGGAAAAGAAATACCTCATCATGGCGCTCGAAAAGGCCGGGGGGGTCAAGACCGAAGCTGCGAAGCTGCTGAATCTCACTTTCCGTTCGTTCCGCCACAGACTGCACAAGTACGGGATCAGTTAGCTGATTTCCCTTGTTTGCGTTAACCTTTTCCGCCGGCATCCATAGGGTAACAATGAAAGAGCCTCCGGCCTCACTATGCAAGGGCGCCAAGAGATTACCGGCGAGATGAAGGATCAGGTTTTAGTTAAGAAAAATGTCTGAAATAAGGAGAAGCAATGGCAAAGTACACGGCTACTATTGATGAAGATACGCGTCAGAGGATCCTTGCGTTACCGAGGAGCCTGCACTTCGCTGCCTTCATGCGAAAGGCGATCAGTGTTTTTGTTGAGGAGCTTGAGAAAGACCCTGACCTGAAGCCGGAGAATTTTCTGATAACCGTTACGGCCCGGAAAGATGCATCGGACAGAAAAAGAAAGTAAGGGCGCGACAAAAAACAGGATTCTGGTCACCTGCGCAAAAGGGATAACGCCTTTTTTGAAGGAAGAACTCCTTCACCTCGGCTTTCCTGTTTTAGATGAAACCGTTGCAGGTGTGGCAACGGAGGGAACTATCGACGACACCATGAGGCTGAACCTGTGGCTAAGGACGGGACATCGCGTCCTCTTTCTCATCAGGGATATCACAGCAGGTGATGCCGGCGACCTCTATCGCGCGATGTCGGAAATAGCATGGGAGGAGTATATCTGCGAGGATGGATATGTCTGTGTTACATCCAGTGTGGACAACCCTTCGATCAGGGATTCGCGCTATGCGAATGTAAGGTGCAAGGATGCAATTGCCGACAGGATCAGGAATAAGCGCGGCCGGCGTCCTGATTCAGGTCCGAACAAGGACAGGGCTGTAGTCAATCTCTACTGGAAGGGCAATCGATGCGCAGTTTATTTTGACACCTCGGGAGAACCCCTCTCCCGCCGGGGATACAGGAAAATCCCCATGACAGCGCCCATGCAGGAAACCCTCGCTGCAGCGGTTATCGCGGCAACCGGCTGGAGCGGGAGCGGTCATTTCATCAATCCCATGTGCGGAAGCGGAACCCTTGCGATTGAGGCCGCATCGATTGCACTGAACATGGCGCCCGGTCTTTTGCGGAGCAATTTCGGATTAATGCACATAAAGGGATTTAATAAATCGCTCTGGAGCGGTCTCCGCACACGAGCCGAAAGAGAGGCAAAGAAGACCTTAAATTGCAGGATCATTGCAACTGATATCCGGAGTGAGGCGGTTAAGGCGGCAAAGACGAATGCCGCCGCTGCCGGCGTGGAGCATCTGATCGAATTCGATGTATGCGATTATTCCGGGACCGAAGTCCCTGACGGCGGGGGAGTAATCATTATCAATCCCGAATATGGAGAGCGGATGGGGAAACTCAGGGAGCTTAAGAGTGTGTACATGGGGATAGGCGATTTCTTTAAACAGAAATGCAGGGGATATACGGGATATGTTTTCACGGGAAACCTTGATCTTGCAAAGAAGGTAGGGTTGAGGGCGAAGCGAAGAACCCCGTTTTTTAACAGCGGCATAGAATGCAGGCTCCTTGAATATGAGCTTTACGAGGGCAGCAGGAGTAGTAATAACAGAGGATACCTTAATTAACCGAGGACAAAGGACTGCAGGTGTTATTCGCCGGAGCAGATATCCCTGCCATGCGGCGAGGTCTGCAGTTCTTCAATCAGTCCAAACATTTCACCCCTGGTACCTGCATGGAACGCCATGCCCCTCAGTCGTTTTACGGCTATTCCTTTTGTGTACCATGTGAAGAATTTACGGAAGAACATGACGCCGGTTTTCTCACCGTGGAATCCGATAAGCAATTCAAGGTGCTCTTTCATGGTTTGCACCCTTTCGTGCACATCGGGGCTGGAAGGCACCTTTCCGGCCTTCAGATACTCAGCCGTATTGCGGAATATCCAGGGACTGCCGAGGCTGCCCCTTGCCACGGCCACACCGTCACAACCCGTTTCATCGAACATCTTTCCGATGAGATCCGGATTCAGGGCGTCTCCACTGGCAATCACAGGTATTGTCAGGGACTCTTTAATTTTCCTTATTATATTGTAGTCGACTTTTCCGCTGTATCCCTGCATCCTCGTCCTGCCATGTATAAAAAGCCCTTTCGCGCCTGCATCCTGCGCACGGAGAGCAATCTCTTCTGCGTTGACTGATGATTGGTCCCAGCCGGAGCGGATTTTGACGGTGACAGGCAAAGCAGTATTTCTTACGGTTTCCTCCAGAAGTCGTTGCAGCAAAACAGGTTCCCTGAGTAACCCGGCCCCCTCCCGTCTTGATACAACCTTGCTCACAGGGCAGGCGGCGTTGAAATCGATTATATCGAATGCATGTACAGACAGAATATCCAGCGCCCCCTTTATAATGTCCGGATTACCGCCGAGGATCTGTACACCCAAAGGACTGTCATCCGTGGTTGTAGACAGCATTTTGAGGGTAGTCCTGTTTCTGCGGAGCAGGGACTGCGCGCTTATCATTTCCGTAAACGCGAGCCTGCATCCGAACGACCTGCTGATCAGACGGAAGGGCAGGTCACTTATCCCTGCCATGGGTGCAAGGACAAGGGAAGAAGCAATGTTAACATGTCCGATTGAAAGCATAACTTTTTATTATACATCAGGGGCAGGTGATTCCGGCAAAACCATGGGCGCGTGACTTTTAATCCGGAGTATGCCATACTATCAATTAAGTTTCAGAAGTTTTTGTATTCGGAAGGCCACAAAGACTTTTAGCTTTGCGGCCTTTTTAATTACGGTCATTTCGAGAGTTCAGGCAGGTGGCAAGTCAGAAAGATAAATTTAAAAACTTTGTGAGACAATAGATGAAAGTATTTTCAAAAAAGCAGGATTATTTTGAATTATTCGATAAAGTTGCGGGCAACATCACAAACGCGGCAACGGTTCTGGTTGCCATTATGGAGCATTTTACCAACCTGGAGAACTGGGCCAGAGAGGTGCATGAGTTGGAAGAGGAGGGAGACCTCCTAACCCACGACATCATTAAGAAACTTAATAGAAGCTTTGTTTCCCCCATCGACAGGGAAGATATCCATGCCCTTGCATCTACACTCGACGATATCCTTGACTTTATATGGGGCACTGCGGAAAGGCTTGCCGTATTTAAAATGAAAGAATCGAGGAAAGAGGCGGTCGTAATGTCAAAAGAACTTCTCGCGACTGTGGAGTTGGTGCATAAAGCGATAAAGAATTTGAAAGAAAAGAATTACGCCCGGATGCAGGAACACTGTATTGAGATTAATAAACTTGAAAACAGGGTGGACAGATACTTCAGAGACGCACTCGGGAGTTTATTCGATGAAGTTACAGACCCCGTCTTGGTTATCAAGTGGAAAGAGATATATGAACACCTCGAAAATGCAACAGATAAATGTGAGGATGTTGCCGATATACTGGAATCGATAGCCATTAAAAATGCGTAATGCCTTTTCCGCTGTTCCCGGGAGCTTAAGTCCGGATTTCCAGGCTACCCGATGATCCTCTGCTTGTTTGCATAGATATTATTTCCCCTGCCTTGCTGCGCCTGTCCTGTAAGCAGCTTCGGAAACAGCTGAAGCGACTGTCGAGACAACCTTTCTGTCGAAGATGCTGGGTACGATGTAGTCCGCGCTCAAACCCTTCTCGTCCACCATCGAAGCGATTGCCCTGGCAGCCGCGAGTTTGATTTCCTCATTTACGGTTCCGGCCCTGGAGTCGAGGAGACCCCTGAAAAGCCCCGGAAAGCACAGCATGTTATTGATCTGGTTCGGATAGTCGGACCTCCCTGTTGCCAGGATTTTGACGTAGGGGTATGCGTCTTCGGGTGCGATCTCGGGTTCGGGGTTGGCCAGCGCGAAGACTATGGAGTCGGAAGCCATGTGTTTGAGGTCGCCCGGTGATAAGATATCCGGCACAGAGACCCCGATAAAGACATCGGCCCCGTCCATTGCATCAGAGAGGCTTCCTTTCACCATTCGGGGGTTTGAATTTTCCGCGATCCATTTTTTTGCGGCATTCATGTGCTCGGTTCTGTCTCTATGAATAACCCCCTTTGTGTCGCAGACAATGATATCCGCTATCCCCACTTCCCTGAAAATCCTGCAGCATGCGGTGCCGGCTGCTCCGGCGCCGGAGATTACCATCCTTACCCCTTCCAATTGTTTCCCGACTAATCGTAATGCGTTGAAGAGTGCTGCCAGTGTAACAACAGCAGTACCGTGCTGGTCATCGTGAAAGACCGGGATAGCGAGATCCTGTTTCAGCCTCTCCTCTATCTCGAAACATCGCGGTGCTGATATATCCTCAAGGTTTATGCCGCCAAAAGCAGGGGAAATGTATTTAACCGTCCTTATGATCTCATCGGTGTCCTTTGTCGACAGACAGAGGGGAAATGCATCGATATTTGCGAACTCTTTGAAGAGCATCGACTTCCCTTCCATTACTGGCAATGCGGCCGCAGGACCGATGTCTCCGAGACCGAGTACGGCGCTCCCGTCTGTAACGATTGCAACGGAATTTCTTTTGATCGTGAAGCGGTAGGCTTTCCCGGGGTCGCTGTGTATCGCGGAACAGACACGGGCAACACCCGGCGTATAGACCCGCGAAAGATCGTTGCGGTTTTTTACCGGTACTTTGTTATGTATTTCGATTTTGCCGCCGAGATGGAGAAGGAATGTCCTGTCGGAAACATGGATGATCCTCACCCCGTCAATCCTCTTAACGGTATCGACGATGGTCTTCTCATGCAGTTCATCCCGGGCGTTTACAGTAAAATCCCTTACGATCGCGCCTTTGCCGGCTCTAACAATGTCCGCAGCAACGATATCCCCGCCTGCTTCTCCGATGGCAGTCGCTATCTTTCCGAACATGCCTAACTGATTTGTGATTTCGAGTCTGAGGGTTATGCTGTAACCCGGAGTTGGTGTTGTTCTCATAAGATAATTATACAGTTAAAAAAGCCGGTAATGAAAATGTATAATAAACGATGAACAGAAGAAAATCAAAGCTCAGGACCATTAATATTATCTCCGTCGTTTTTTTTATCCTCGCATCGGTTTTCTATCTGGTGCACGAAAAATATCCTGTTCTGAGAACTCAGGCATCTGAAACTTATGTCACTGTGGCGGCGGTCTACGACGGCGATACTATAAGTGTGATCACCGGCGGGAAACGGGAAAAGGTGAGGCTTATCGGGATAGACGCACCCGAGACAGGCCAGAAACCCTGGGGACATCATGCCAGAAAACATCTCGAGGACTTATTGCAATCTTCAGGCTGGAAAGTCGAAATGGAGTTCGATCTGGAAAAAAGGGATCAGTACGGACGTCTTCTTGCATATCTGAGGCTAACGGACGGGAGGCTGCTCAACCTTTTAATGGTGAAGGATGGATATGCAGTGCTCTATACAATTCCGCCGAATGTGAAGTATGTAAATGAGCTGAAGGATGCGCAGAGTGAGGCGAGGGAGGGAAAAGTCGGTATCTGGAGTGCAAAAGGTCTGAAGGAGCGGCCGGGGGACTACAGGAGAGAGTATCCGGGAATGTAGGCCGCAAGCGAGGCCGCACATCGGTCAGAGATCCGTCATTCTTCGCCGCATTCAGGCATTTCCGGCATGTAGATACGTCTGTGCTCCCGCAAGATCCTGCACACCTCGCCCACATTGTCGACAAATGAGATCAATCCCAGGTCCTCCGGCGATATCGTGCCGTTCGGGATAAGGGTTGACCTGAACCAGTCAATCATGCCCTTCCAGTAGTCTTTCCCGAAAAGTATTATCGGGAATATGCCGATTCTTCTTGTCTGGGAGAGTGTGAGCGCCTCGAAAAGCTCGTCCATTGTTCCGAACCCGCCCGGAAAAATGATGAAAGCAATGGAATATTTCACGAACATGAGTTTTCTTACAAAGAAATATCTGAACGACAGCGGCAGGTCCTGGTATACGTTCGGATGCTGCTCTACCGGGATCTCGATGTTCAGGCCGACCGATTTTCCTTTTCCGGCCTTGGCTCCCTTATTTGCGCCTTCCATGATTCCGGGTCCGCCGCCGGTGATGACTGCAAAACCTGCGTCCGCCAATACCCTGCCGACTTCGACGGCCTGTTCATAATAGCGCGAGCCGGGTTTCATACGCGAACTTCCGAATATTGCGACTGCGGGGCCAAGCTCGTTAAGGGTTTCGAACCCTTCGACGAGCTCAGACTGAATCCTGAAGACCCTCCATGTTTCAGAATGTTTGAGATCTTCCATGATACGCTCCTTTTTTAGATTAACGAGTGTCAGTAATGATTTTAATAAAGAATGATTAAAATGTCATTAACGATTAATTTAGAATATAATAGCAGACCCGGTCAGTAAGGATACACTGGTGGGCCGCCTGAGGTACGGCACCATTGACGTTGCCATCGGCACCATGGGGTTTATGCATGAAGCTGTTGACACCCAGGAAATAAAAAGGCCTTGGAAGAAGTTCCTAGTTATCTTCTGAAGATCATTCCCAATTCAGAGATGTAACGGTAAAGGGTGCCCGGGCAGGGCCTCATGCTGCATAGTCAACCGTCTGTCCTTTTGCTATAATGACTCAAAACAGAGTGTAAAAAGGATGTCCATTAAATTTAATTTTAAAAGGAGGAACGGATGTGGATTATAAACGGATATTCCTTATTGTCATAGCTTTATTTTTTGCAGTCAGAGGGAATGCATGGGCAACGCATGCCACGGTAGGTTCCGGTTACGGTCACACGGGGCCGATAACGACTGTATCCGCAGCAACTCTCCAGAGGGGACAAGTTGTAATTGAACTCCAGACCGAGTTTTTGAAATTTGACAGATTTTCAGGAAACAGACTTCTGGAATTTGCGCAGGAGGACAAGGAAATCCATAATGTCGATTATCTGCAAATCTATTCGTTAGGCATAAGTTACGGTATAGCGGACGACATTACCGTTCATGCACGCATACCCTATGTATACAGAAATGATATTCAGGAGAGCGAACCTCCGGATGAGGTTCATGATCACGGTGACGCAAAGGGGATAGGAGATGCTGCGATACATGTTCATCAGCGTTTCATAAAAATCGACAACCCGAATTTTGAGGCATCACTATTGGCCGGTCTGAAAATTCCGACCGGAAAAACTTCGGATAAGGATATTGAGGGCAGAAAGTTTGAAGCGGAATTCCAGCCGGGCTCGGGTTCGTGGGACCCGTCTTTGGGGGTGGCTGTTACAAAAAGAGCAGATGCCCTGTCTCTGGACGCAAATCTGCTTTACACGCTTGTGACAGAGGGCACTCAAGATACTGATCTGGGGGATTTTTTTAATTATAATGTCGCGCTATGCTATCAGACTATTCAAAAACCGGTTCTCCTTGACCTTATCATTGAAGCAAATGGTATATGGAGGCAAAAAGAAGAGGTGGACGGAAAGAAGGACGAAAACAGCGGCGGAAATATTGTATTTATATCCCCGGGTATCAGGTGCACAGTTAAGGATCGGCTGGCAGCGTATCTGTCTTTGGGGCTTCCGGTTTTACAGGACCTTAACGGCAAACAGAATGACGTCAGTTACAGGTTTTTATTCGGGATGAGCCTGGTGTTCTAGAAGCTTCGTTATAGACGGGTACTGCATAACGGGAAAAGGAGAAATTTCATGAGAACGCATGTACTAACCGTGATGCTGATCTTTTTGCTGACTTCTGCCTGCGTCTCGCATACTACAATGCCGTTTCACAGAAAAGATATCAAGATAGGCGGATTTACAAAGCATTTTGCTGAAAGTCTTTTCAAGGTTACCGAAAAGAGACTGTTTAGCATCGAATTGCTGCTCAGGGAAGACAGCCTGAAACCAGGCAGAAACGATTTCGAGATGATTGTCCATAACGATAGGGACATGGACATTGAGGGGGCTGATCTGAGAATTGCTTTACCTGTGACCGGACAGGGTGTCATCGGTGAGCCGGTCATAAAAGACAGAGGCAACGGGTTGTATCGTGTTGAAAATCTTCATGTTACGAGACCCGGACCTATGGTGTTAAATATAGAGGTCGCAAAGGATAAAATTAAGGACAGGGCCGTGTTTTATTTTCATATAGGAAAATGAATCTGATATAATAAAACGCAGTGGAAAATACGCTTTCTGTCATTCCTCTTGGCGGTGTTGAGGAGATCGGCCTCAACATGACGGTTTTCGAGTACAATTCCGATATCATTGTCGTGGATGCCGGGCTAATGTTTCCTGAGGAGGACACGCTTGGCGTCGACTTTGCCATACCGGACCTGACGTATCTTATCAACAACAAGGAAAAGATGAAGGCCGTTATTATCACGCACGGCCATGAAGACCATACAGGCGCCCTTCCGTTTCTTCTTAAGGAAATAAATGTGCCTGTCTACGGTACTCCGCTGACGCTCGGACTTGTGAAAGAAAAACTGAAGGAGCATAATCTTGAAGACGCCGAACTGATTCCTGTAATGCCGCGCGATACCGTAAAGATCGGAGTGTTTTCAATAGAGTTTGTAAGGGTTACCCACAGTATCGTCGACGGAGTGGGCCTCGGCATAACAACGCCCGTAGGTCTGGTCGTGCATACCGGAGACTTCAAGCTCGACCCGACACCCGTTGACGGGCAGCTCATGGATTTCCACAGATTTGCGGAATACGGGGAAAGGGGTACTCTGCTTCTTTTGTCCGACAGCACAAATGCCGAGAAAGGCGGCTTCACGTTTTCTGAGAAAGAGGTGAGAAGGGCCTTTGAAGATATATTCTCGAACACAAGGGGCAGGATCATCATCGCCACGTTCGCGTCGAATATACACAGGATTCAGCAAGCGGTCGATGTAGCGGTAAAGTATGGCAGGAAGGTGATCCTCTGCGGAAAAAGCATCGTTTCGAACGCGCAGATAGCGCTCAGTCTGGGCTACCTGAAAATCCCGCAGGATACCTGGTTGAGGCTCGAAGACCTTAGAAATTTGCAGGACCACGAAGTTGTCGTCATTACAACCGGCAGCCAGGGAGAGCCGATGAGTGTTCTCTCGCGGATAGCTACGGACGAACACAAACATATCAAGATCAGGGACGGAGACACTGTAATACTTTCGGCGAAGATGATACCCGGCAATGAGCGGTCTATCGGAAAGATCATCAATCACCTCTTCAGACGCGGTGCGAACGTCATTTATGAAAAAGTGTCGGAGGTGCATGTTTCAGGACATGCCTCGAAGGAAGAACTGAAGCTCATGCTGAACCTTGTCAAACCGAAATATTTCATGCCTGTCCACGGCGAATACAGGCACCTCGTTTACCATTCCATGCTTGCAAAAAAGCTCGATATACCTAAAGAGAACATCTTTATCCTTAAGAACGGCGATATCGTCGAAATCTCCGATGCCGGGGCGAGGAAAAACGGCAGCGTCGGTTCAGGCCGTGTATTCATCGACGGCAAGGGAATGGGAGACGTGGAAGAGATGGTGCTCCGCGACAGACTCAGGCTTGCCCATGACGGGATCGTCCTGATACTTCTTGCAATAGAGAAGCTGACAGGCACTATTGTCTCAGGCCCTGAGATTATATCGAGAGGGTTTGTGTTTGAAGATGCCTCGCAGGAGATAATCAGCAACGTAAGAGAACTCCTCACGAATACAATCAAAGGACTCGACCGGGAATTATTGTCGGACTCTCCGCTGCTTAAGGCAAAGCTGCGGAGCACCCTGAAGAAATACCTCAGGGATACAATGGAGAGGAGACCGATGATCATGCCAATCATTATCGAGGTGTAATGCCTTGATGGTCGAGGCATTGATCCTCGGTATTGTCCAGGGTATCACAGAATTCCTTCCGGTCAGCAGCACCGCTCATTTGATTTTGTTCCCCTGGTTTTTTAACTGGAACGGTGAGGTGGACACGCTCACCTTTGACATAGCGCTACACGGAGGTACGCTCCTGGCGCTTCTTCTCTGTTTCTGGAAGGACTGGATCGACCTCGTATTCAATAAACGCAGACTGCTGAGATTTATTGTAATCGCATCTTTTCCTGCAGGCGCTGCCGGGTTCCTCCTTAACGATCTTGTAAAAAACCATCTCAGAAGTCCTTTGCTTATAAGCCTGATGCTCGTTCTTGTAGGAATCGTTATGCTCTTTGCCGAAAAGACAGGCAAGTACAGGAATATGGGAGAAACAGATGTCAAAGATGCCGTCATTATAGGTATTGCTCAGATGTTTGCAATCATTCCGGGTGTTTCCCGTTCCGGGATCACAATATCGGCGGGCCTCTTCATGGGTTTCGAAAGGGAGGCGGCTGCACGGTTCTCGTTCCTCATGGCGACGCCTATTATTGCGGGCGCTGCGCTCTTCCACGCAAAGAAGGCCATCTTGGAAGAAGGAGACCATAACATCCAGCTCCTTGCAGTCGGGCTTGTCGCCTCTTTCCTCACAGGGATTATCGCGATAAAATTTCTGCTGCGCTTCCTTAAAAAGCATTCCATGAACCTCTTCGTATACTACAGGTTCATCCTTTCTGCTGTTATAATAACGGGGATATGGCTGAGAAGATAAAGCGCATGAAGGAGGAAGTGGCCGGCGTTGTCTCTGTGCTGGGAGGTCTCTATCTCCTGTTAATCCTGATTACCCATAACCTTCGAGATCCCGTTCTTTTTTTCAGGACTACCGGGCCGCCCGAACTGCTGCGGAATCTCGGAGGGGTTATCGGCGCATATATTTCAGGCTGGATGTTCATCATGCTCGGACTGTCTGCCTTCAGCATCCCCGTTTTTATTATTATCTTCGGAATAAAGCGTTTGACGGCAAAAGAGAGGCATAAAATACATCTTCTCGGGAGTCTTCTTTTCATCCTCTCATTTTCGTTTTTATTGTCCTTACTGGCAGAGACGCTTTCGCTGACGGTAGACCGGTACCCCGACGGTATCGGCGGCCTGACAGGAAAGATGCTCGCTTCTCTTTCAATCTCTCTCTTTTCTGTCCCGGGCGCTTATATTTTTTGCCTCTCTCTCTTTCTGCCCGCGATCATCCTGCTCAGTCCTGTATCCGTCACTGCGATTGCGCTCGGAAGAAAAGAGCGGAAGACAAAAACAAGAGAACCGGAAGTTACGGATGAAGCGGAAACAGAAACAGAAACAGAGGAGAAGCCTGCCGACTACCAGGAGATACTCATAAAGGAACCGGTGCCACAGCCTGTATCGCACGCAGCGGCAGGATCCGGAGTTTTGAAAGCGAGAAAGATAGGAGACTACGAGTTCCCTTCTCTGGATTTGCTGAATCTGCCCGATTCGGCGTCGATAAGACCTGCCAATGACGAACTCCTTTCGGAGTCCTCGCTTATTGAGAAGAAGCTCGATGATTTCGGTGTCACAGGGAATATCGTAAAGGTAAATCCCGGACCGATTGTCACCATGTTCGAGTTCGAGCCGGCCCCGGGCGTGAAGATCAATAAAATCGTATCCCTGTCCGATGATCTCGCGCTCGCGCTGAAGGCGCAGAGCATCAGAATTTCAGCGATTACAGGAAAGTCTGCAATAGGGATAGAGGTGCCGAATAGGCAGAGGGACGCGGTATTGTTGAGGGAGATCCTCTCTTCGGAAGGTTTTCAGAAGAGCAGGTCAAAGCTGACGCTCGGCCTCGGCAAAGATATTTCGGGCACGCCTGTTGTCGCTGATCTTGCAAAGATGCCGCATCTCCTCGTCGCGGGTGCGACCGGCTCCGGCAAGAGTGTATCGATCAATTCGATGGTCATGAGCATCCTGTATAAAGCTGCGCCCGGAGAGGTGAAGATGCTGATGGTGGACCCGAAGCTGCTTGAGCTTTCCGCATACGAAGATATTCCGCATCTGATCTCGCCTGTCATTACAGGACCGAGAGAAGCGGCGGAGGCCCTCAGGAAGATGGTGGTCGAGATGGAGAGAAGGTACAGGCTGCTTGCGGAGAAGGCCGCGAGGAATATCGACAGTTTCAACTTCCGGGTGAAGGATGAAGAGCAGATACCTTATATCATAATAATAATAGATGAACTCGCCGACCTGATGTTTACCGCTCCGACCGACGTTGAAGACTCTATTACTAGGCTTGCCCAGATGGGAAGGGCAGCGGGAATACATCTTATCCTTGCCACACAAAGGCCGTCCGTTGATGTGATAACAGGAATAATAAAAGCGAATTTTCCTGCAAGGATATCGTTCCAGGTGACTTCAAAAGTTGATTCACGTACGATTCTCGACTCACAGGGCGCGGAACAGCTTCTCGGCAAGGGCGATATGCTGCTTATGCTGCCCGGCACGAGAGTGATAAGGGTGCACGGTGCCCTGGTAACAGAAGGAGAAATCAGGCCTGTTACGGAATTTGTGAAGACGCAGGGGAAGCCGGATTATTCGATAATCGAGAGCATTCAAAGCGCTGAAGCAGAGGAGGATGAGCGGTTTACTGAAAGGGATGAAATGTACCTGAAAGCAGTCGAACTTGGAGAGGCCAATGGAGAGGTTTCCATCTCCTCTGTACAGAGGCGCCTCAAAATCGGTTACAACAGGGCTGCACGGATCATGGAACTGATGGAAGAGGACGGCCTCGTCGGCCCGCCGAAAGGTGCAGGAAAGCCGAGGGATTTTTTGCGGAGAAGGCGGTAATATCCGAACGCAAATTAGGCAACATGTTTTGCTTCCCTGGCAAGATAGTCTTTAATCCACATCCTGAGAAGTGATGTATAACTTAATCCCTTGCGCTCAGCTATTTTTTCAACCGACTTGATATCATCAGGGTCAAGCCTCAGCGCAACAGTCTTTTTTGGTTTTTTAATGAACCTGATTTCTGTTTCTTTTGTATCCTTGCTGTAGTCCCCGAAACTATGAGTCTCCCAGAACTTTGCAGCTTCCTCATCCGTCTTAAATTTGGGTATCTTCTTCATGATTATTTGCCTCGCTTTCTAAAGTAATTCTTTTCCCAGGCATTCATATCCCTTGCCGTTATAACCCTTACTTCACCGGGCCTTATAAGATTCCGATATCACGAAGACTGAAAAACCGAGTAGAAATTGTCATTTGCATTCTTAATACCTGAAGACGGCCCGGAAGCCGCTTCCCGCCGGGAAAAAATTATCATCTGCAATGTTCCGGAGAATCTTCAGCCGTCATTTTTATCAAGATTATATCATATGCCATGTTTTAAAATTTTGTCATTCAGTTCGATGGCGATGCTCGGAGGAGATACTCTCTAACCATCACTGTTTCATCTTCCCGATGTCTGGATAGCAGCCCGGGCAGGGACAACAGGACGGATAATTCTCGCAAGGCAAAAAATCAGTCTACAGATCGAGTACGACCCTCACCGAGTCCTCATCGATGATGGTTTTTTTGAACCCTAATTTCTCCGCTCTGTAAAGCATCCGGGTATTGCCTTTTAATATCTCCATCCACATCTTCTTGATACCGAGCTCTTTTGCTATCTTCAGGCAGTGCGTACAGAGTTCTTTCCCGATCCCCTTTCCCTGCCACTGGTCTCCGACCAGAACGGCCATTTCCGCATTTTCCTGATCGGGCAACTTGCTTATTCTTGCTTCGCCGATCAAACGCTCCTGATTGCCGGTCAGTATGACCGCAACAAATGACAGTTCCCTGTCGTAATCGATATTACAGTATCTGACCAGTTCTTCATGAGAGATAGCGGATATCTTCCTGAAGAATCTCAACATAAGGGTTTCTTCGGACGAGTTTCTCAAAAGTTCTTCCAGCATAGGTTCATCTTCAGGCCGGATGGGCCTGATGATGACACCCGGGCCGTCCTTCAGTTTAAAGATATCAATGTACTGGTCTGGATACGGACAGATGGAGAGGTGAGGAGGACAGAAATCTCCTTTTACAGGTGTATAGCCTTCAAGAATGTCCGCTTCAAGCAGTATACTCGCGTCGAGAATGAATCCCTCATCTTCGGTAATGTAGAACGGATTTATTTCAATCTCCTTGATGTGGGGGAAATGAATGATCAAATGAGAAAACCGGACGAGTATCTCCTCAATATATTTGAGTGAATTCTCAAAAGCCTTGTATTGTGCCAAATGCCTGTAAATCCTGGTATCACTCATCATTCGTCTTGCCAGTGACTGGTTAAGGGGGGGAAGGCCTATGGAGTAATCTCCCAATGCTTCAAGGAGTACCCCCCCGGTTCCGAACGTAATAATAGATCCGAACGTCGGATCCTTTCTTGCTCCAATGGCTATCTCGAAACCCTTTCTCAAGACCATAGGCTGAATCATCACCCGGGCGGTCGGATCCTTTAAAAAGACAGAAAGTTCCCTTAGCTGTTTAAAGGCTTCCCTGACCGAATTCTGGTCTCTCAAATTAAGGAAAACGCCGCCTGATTCCGACTTGCGCAGGATTTTTTGCGAGTCGATCTTCAGCACAACCGGATAGCCTATAAAATCTGCGATTCCTACAGCCTCGTCGTCCGTCAGTAGTGCTTTTGTTGGTATGACAGGGAGACCGTAGTGGAGAAATATGTCTCTGACTTCATTGAAATTAAGGAAGAGCCTTTTTTCTTCCGACACCTTTCTTACTATCTCCTCAGCCCTGTATTCATCCGGCTCAAAATCCTTGAGAATGACTTCGGGGGTCTCGAGAAGAAGGCGCAGATTGTTATCATAACGGTACATATATATAAAACTTCGCACCGCCTGCTCAGTGGATACAAAAGTCGGTATGCCGTTGTCGTTCAGGTAATCCCTTGCAGTGATCACCTGATCTTCACCCATCCAAACTGTAAAAACCGGCTTGTAGGAATATGCCCGGGACGCTGAGACAACTGTCTCAGCTATCTCTTCCGGTATCGGCGCATAAGAAGGAGTGTGGATTACAAGCACCGCATCAACTTCTTTATCTTTCAGGCAGCTTTTGATAGCAGTTTCGTAATCCCTTGGGGATGCCTCGATAAAAAGGTCAAGAGGGTTCTGAATTAATTTCATCGACGTGAAATGCTTCCTGAGCGTCCCGACTGTATCTTCGCTCAATGCTGCCAATTCCCCCCCGAGCTTCAGGAGTGTGTCGATAGCAATGATCGCAGGCGCGCCGGAATTGGTGACAATTGCAAGTCGGTTACCCTTCGGACGACGCTGTTTGGAAAGAGATTCGGCAAGATAGAAGAGGTCGAGAGTTTCGTCCACCCTGATTGCGCCTGCCCGTTCAATTGCCGCATCATAGACTTTGTCCTCTCCGGCCATGTACCCCGAGTGGGTGAGCGCCACATGAGCTGAAACGTCAAATTTCCCGGATTTGATTATCATAATCGGTTTGCTGGAAGCGAAGCTTCTGACTGATGTCATGAATTTTCGGCCATTCTTGATGGATTCTATGTAGAGGATGATGGCTCTGGTTTCAGGGTCGACACCTAAAAAATCTATCAGATCAGAAAACTTGATGTCCATCTTTGTGCCGACGGAAATAAAATAACTGAAGCCGATATTTTTGCTTGCAGCCCAGTCCACCAAAGCAGATGAGAGGGTGGTGCTCTGAGCAATGAGGGCTATATTGCCCTTAGGAGGTAATTTTGGGAAAAGACTTGCATTCAGATTTATGCCCGGTTTTATAAATCCCAGGGAATCAGGCCCCAAAACCCTGAAACCGTATTTTTCAGACGCCCGCCTGATCTTTGCTTCCAACGACTGGGAGTTTTCAACCCTCATCTTGAAGTCAAAGCAGAGGATAATTACTCCCCTGACTCCCTTGGCGCCGCATTCATCAAGGGCATCGGGTATTTCCGATGGCGGCACAGCCAATATAGCCAAATCTATTTCACGCCGGATATCCGTTATCTTCGGATATGCCTCTACCCCCTGGACAGCTTCTACACGGGAGTTTACGGGGTATACCGAACCTTTGAAACCTTTCCCAAGCAGATTTTTGAATACGTTGTAACCGATGGAAGATTTATCTTCACACGCACCGATAACCGCAATCCTACGGGGATTAAAGAAATATTCAAGATTTTTTAATGACACGACAAAACTCCTTTATGCTATCAAACGCTCTCTACACTTTTCCTTTCAGTATCTCATTGACAACAGAAGGATCGGCAAGGGTGGAAGTATCTCCGAGGTCTTCGGTATCCCCCCGCGCAATCTTTCTCAGTATCCGTCTCATAATCTTTCCGCTCCTGGTCTTCGGCAGTCCGGGTGCGAACTGTATTTTATCGGGACTTGCGATAGGCCCGATTGCATGCCTAACGTGGCCCACGAGTATTTTTTTAAGCTCGGTAGTCGGTTCATACCCTTCCTTAAGGGTTACATACACGTAAATGCCTTCGCCTTTGATATCATGAGGATACCCTACTGTTGCAGCCTCTGCAACCGATTCATGACTTGCCAGTGCGGATTCGATCTCAGCGGTGCCTATCCTGTGGCCGGAGACATTTATGACATCGTCTATCCTTCCCATAAGCCAGTAGTCGCCGTCTTCGTCAAGTCTAGCTCCGTCGCCGGTGAAGTATCTGCCGGGGAAACGGGAGAAGTAGGCATCCTTTATCCGTTTATTTTCCGGATCTCCGAAGGTACCGCGCAATATACCGGGCCACGGCTTCTCTATACAGAGATATCCGCCTTCATTTATTCCTGCCGGTGAACCATCCTCTTTCAGAATTATCGGCACGACACCAGGGAACGGTCTGCTTGCCGACCCCGGCTTCGTGGTCATTGCACCCGGCAGCGGGGTTATCAATATACCGCCTGTTTCGGTCTGCCACCAGGTGTCGACAATCGGCAGCCTGCCCTGTCCCACATTATCGTGATACCACATCCATGCTTCGGGATTTATCGGCTCTCCCACGGTACCGAGCAGTCTTAATGAGGAGAGGTCGTGTTTTTGAACCCAGCTTTCACCTTCTCTCATGAGAGCCCTTATTGCAGTCGGAGCAGTATAAAAGATGCTTATCTTATGCTTCTCAACGATTTTCCAGAACCTGCCGGGATCAGGATAGGTTGGAATGCCTTCGAACATGAAGCTGGTAGCCCCACTGCTGAGAGGTCCGTATACGATGTAACTGTGGCCTGTTACCCAGCCTATGTCGGCAGTACAGAAATGGATATCTTCAGGCCGGTAATCGAATATCCATTTGAAGGTGAGGTTCGTATACAGTAAGTATCCGCCGACTGTGTGAAGAACTCCTTTTGGTTTTCCCGTGGAACCGGAGGTATAGAGGATAAACAGCGGGTCTTCGGCATCCATCTGTTCGGGTTCGCAGTAGTCCTTAATGTCCGGGTCATTCATCTCATCGTGCCACCAGAAATCTCTCTGCGGCTCCATATCCGCACTTCCGACCCTCTTGACCACTATCATTTTTTCTACGGTCGGGCATTCCTGGACTGCTTCATCGGCATTTGACTTAAGGGGAACATACCTGCTGCCCCTGACGCCTTTGTCCGCGGTAATAACGAGCTTCGATTTGCAGTCCTGAATCCTGTCCTTTAAAGCCTGCGCACTGAAACCGCCGAAAACGATACTGTGGATCGCGCCGATACGAGCGCAGGCAAGCATCGATATGACGAGTTCCGGGATCATCGGCAGGTAGATTGTTACTCTGTCGCCTTTTTTGATGCCGTACTTCTTGAGGACATTTGCGAATATGTTTACTTCATGGGAAAGCTGCTGGTAGGTGAATGTTTTATATGTACCATCGTCGGCTTCCCATATGATGGCTGCCTTGTTCCTTGTGGGTGTATTCATGAATCTGTCCAGGCAGTTATAGGCGGCATTCAGTTTTCCTCCGACAAACCATTTGATATAGGGTTTGTTGAAGTCCCAGTCGGATACCATATCCCATTTCCTGTACCAGATCAGCTGCTTTTCCGCCATCTCCGCCCAGAAGCCGTCAGGGTCTTCGACCGACCTTTTATAGAGTTTTTCATACTCTTCCATGCTTTTGATATGGGCGTTATTTCTGAATTCTTCAGAAGGTGGAAATGTTCTCTTTTCAGTTGACAATACATCGATACTTTCTTTCGACATCCTTTGAGCCTCCTCCTTTACCGTAATTTTAATATGTGAATTTCAGAAATTATTCCCAGGCGTCTATTCCAATGTAAGACCTTATTTTTTCATCTTCATATTTTGCTTCAGCCTCTTTCTCACATCCAATGAGTAAGAAAAGGATTCCGGCGAGGAAAACAGCACACATGGAATAGATGCCCAGCCTCCGGAATTTTTTGCAGTGTACGGGGGCTACAGGCTGTGCGATATATATTCATCAGTCGTATACAATAGTTTACTGAGTATAAAATAGCCTCTGCATCGGGAGTGGGACTCTGCAGCTATCCGGTTACCGATACACAGGCTTTATAATTGAAAAAAGTATAACAAAAAAAAAACGTAAATGCAATGACGCCATTACTCACTTTTGCAGCCTCGTTGTTTATTAAAAGTGATTGAACATCAAAGATTTATAAGGCGTAAAAAAATCCTCTTTCAAAAATGATAAATATCTTTATAATGATAATGTAACAGAAACCTTGTTTGAGGAGGTAAACAATGCCTGATATTAAGAGGATCGGTGTTATTACCAGCGGTGGGGATTGCGGGGGCCTGAATGCCGTCATTAAAGGAGTTGCCCGGGAGGCGTATGACCTAGGCATTGAGTCGGTCGTTGTACCGCACGGGTATGCAGGTCTCTATAATCTTATAAAGATGGATAAGGTAGTTCTGCTCAATGCCGAGAGAGTGAGCAAGATTGAAGCTTCCCTTGCAGGCTCAGAAGCCGGTCATTCAAGGGTCAAGATAAGCAAGATCGCGGACCCTCGGAAATACGAGCGGATTAAAGAAGGCCTGAAGAAATTTAATATCGATGCGCTTGTGATCAGCGGCGGGGACGATACCGGCAGCGTTGTGGTGGACCTCAGCCAGAAGGGAATCCCATGTGTCCATGTACCGAAGACGATGGACCTCGACCTTCAGCCTTACAGTGTCGGAGGCGATTCAGCGATTAACAGGATTGCGGTATTCGCGAGGGACCTCAAGACAACGGGCATGAGCCACAACCGGATTCTCGTTATAGAGGTATTCGGGAGATATGTAGGGCATACCGCTTTCAGGGGAGGGGTCGGAGCCGAGGCCGATTGCATCCTTATACCGGAAATCCCCGTTGACTTTGATGTGATATATGAGCATATGAAAACGACTTTTTTTGCGCGCATCGAAAGAAGCGATGTGAAGGCGGGTACCTATATTATAGTAGTTGCGGAAGGCATAAAACAGGCAAGCGGTGAAATGCTCTTTGATGAGTCCATAGCCCCTGACGCGTTCGGACACAGGAAACTCGCGGGAGCCGGCAAATATGTGCGTCAGCAACTCGAAAAGAGACTCAAGGGTGATCCCGCGGTAAAGGATTTTATGGAACGTACCGGTATGTTTGCTCCCGGTGTCTATGAAATACCCGAAGTAAGAGAAGTCACTCCAGGACATCTTGTCAGGTCAGGCCATTCCTCTGCTTTTGACGTGAATTTCGGATACAAGGCGGGGGCTGCAGCCATGTTGCTGCTTGTGGAGGGAAAGTTCGGGGTGACGGTGGTTGAAGTGGAAGGAAATCATATACGCTACATGCCTACTGAAGAAGCAATAATCCGGAGAGAAGTTGATGTGAAGGAGATCGCCATTTTTGAGAGTCTCGGTACCTGTTTCGGAAGAAAATCCGAACCGTTCATTTACGAGTTAATAGAACAGAAAGATCATATTGACAGGCATCTGTAACCGTTGTCAATGTCAGCCTATGCTTATTCTTCCAATCCCCACAACGAAGGCCCTTCAGCCTTTATATTGGAAATATATGCGTCCACTTCCCGGCGGTAAAGTTTTCTGAGCAGTCGTGCAAACTGCCTGACAGAATAGGTTATCGAGTCGACTGCCGAAACAGGCATCACTTCCATAGTCGTATTTGTGACAAAGACTTCTTCTCCGGAATAGAGGTCTTCTTTTGTAAACCTGCCTTCCTTGACCTGGATACCTTCTCTTTTTGCAAGCTCTATGACAAGCCCTCTCGTGATACCATCGAGGATCCCGCACGCCACAGAAGGGGTGAAGAGTATCCCGTCTTTGCAAAAGAAGATATTGCTGATCGTGCCTTCTGCAAGTTTTTTGTTCACATTGAGCATAATTGCCTCATGCGCTTCCTTTTTTTTTGCCTCTATCTTTGCGAGGATATTATTGAGGAAGTTGAGGGATTTTATGCGCGGGTCTATTGCCTCCCTGAGGTTCCTCTTTGTTTCGGCAATTATGACCCTGATGCCGTTTTTATAATATTCCGCGGGGTATTCTTTCAGTTCCTGGCACATGACTACGACGGTAGGCTCGGGACAGAAATCCGGGTCGAGCCCGATTGCTCCCCGGCCCCTTGAGACAGTCATCCGCACATAGGCGTTCCTGAAGGCATTGGCAATAAGTGTTTCGTAGATTGCGATCTTGAGACGGTCGGCGTCACAGGGAACCGTGAGGCCTATCAGGGAAGCGGAGCGATAGAGCCTCCGCAAATGTTCATCGAGTTTGAACACCACGCCGTCATATACCCTCATGGTCTCATATATCCCGTCTCCGTAAAGGAATCCATGATCATAAACGGAAACCGAGGCTTCTTTTGCAGGCACAACCCTGCCGTTCAGGTATACATGCATAGGTTAATTATACCATTGGGGATTCATTGAGAGGGTCTACCGTTTGAAAGTCCATTCGTACGAAAGATATTTTCGGGCCTCCAGTTTCAGGGCGAGGGAAATCTCCTCTTTTGTGGGAGAAGAAGGAATGAGTCGAATGTTGAAGGTCTCTTCAAAAGAGCGTCTGATAGCCTCTTTCAGTTTTTCCGCATCTATGCCGGGCACAATCTCTTCCAGCCCCGCCGGCGGTTCCGTTATCCCGGGAGAAAGGTTCAGTCCGAATATATCCGTCAGAGCATCTTTGTCGATGAGAAGAGGAATGGAGCCCTGCTGCAGCAGTCCGTCGGGCCAGCGCTTCTGAGCGGAGCCGATAACTTTTTTATCCCTTATTGTAACTTCACCGTATGATGTCGATTGAAAACAGAGCGGGCTTTTCACGCCGCGGCCGGAACGCAGGGAAGGGCGGGGCTCTTTGACGAGTTTTATTTCCGGAGTTACCCCTGTCTTTGACAGTGCAAGACTTAATGCATCTCCTATCTTTTTATAACTGTCGAGTAGCCCTCTGGAAAACTGACCTCTTGTTTTAACGGAGAAGCTGTAAGTAATCTCCCTGCCGTGCAGGACCGCACGTCCTCCGGTCAGCCTCCTCACAACCGGGATGTTGTTCTGCAGGCAGTATCCGATATCGATCTCGTTTATTTTCTGGAAATACCCCAGGCTTATTGACGGTATATTCCACCCGTAAAGCCTGAGAGTTGGAGGTGCTGAACCATTTTTCGAAGCGACCGAGATCGCTTCGTCCAGTGCCATGTTATAGGCGGCCGGGCAGGGACGGTCATCAATATAACGCCATATATCGACCATGAAGAACTATAACCCAAATCCGCTGCTTAACGGAATAGGTACTTTTCCTCGTAAAGCTTTGCTGTTGTCAATGAATTTTTCCCTGTGGTATCCTTAAAATACTGTAACGATAACTATTTTTATTCAAAAGGGGCAATAAGTATGAAAAAGATTAAGCTGCTGAAGCAGGATTTTACATATCTTCCCTGTCTTTTCTTTTTACTGTGCAGTGTATGCTTTCTGCCGGATATGGTCCTGTCCGAAGGAGCAGCGGAAGAAGGGATCGCCAGGATCCAGAAGGCATATGAAAATATTGAGGACATGAGCGGCAGTTTTGTTCAGAAGAGCTATATTAAAGACCTGAAACGTACCGAGACGTTTGAGGGCCGGTTTTTTATAAAAAGACCGCTGAAGATGAAATGGGACTATACAGGGCAGCAGCCACAGGAAGTCCTTATCAGCAATGACCGGATAACCATCTATCAGAAGAAAGAGAAACAGGCATTCACGGGAAAGTTCGACAGGAATACTTACGGGCAGGCGCCTGTTGCGCTCCTGAGCGGTTTTGGAAAGATACAGGAGGAATTCTCCGTTTCAGGAGATGACGGCAGTCTCCTTCTCAAGCCGAAAAAACCGATGGGAGGTATTCTCTCTGTCGAGATTGAGCCTTCAGATAGTGAGTTTCCGATTAAATCATTTACTATTAAAGATTCTTTCTCAAACATAATAGAGATGACTCTGAAAGATGTAAAAATAAACACAGGGTTGAAAGACACTTTTTTTGAGCTTTCGCTGCCTAAAGATATTACCACGTTCGAACACAAACCCTGATCATCCGTGCTTATCCTCGGTATAGACACCTCATGCGATGACACGTCCGCCTCTGTTGTTGAGGATGGTGCAAAGATAATCTCCAATATCGTATCGAGCCAGACAGAGGTCCATAAGAAATACGGCGGGATCGTGCCCGAGCTTGCATCCAGAAAGCACATCGAGATGATCTGGCCTGTTGCGGACGAGGCGCTGAAAACCGCCCGGGCCGGGTTTAAAGATCTGTCGGGGATCGCCGTATGCAATGGCCCTGGGCTTATCGGCTCCCTGCTGATCGGCTGTTCTTTTGCAAAGGCGGTATGCTATTCGACAGGAACATCCCTTGTTGCCGTGAACCATCTTGAGGGGCATATAGCCTCATCTTTTCTTGAAGAGCCCTGTCCGGATTTCCCCTTCATAGCGATGATCGTTTCAGGCGGGCATACGTGCCTCTACAGAGTGGACGGATTCGGCAAATATAAAGAACTCGGCAGGACAAGGGACGATGCTGCAGGCGAGGCATATGACAAGGTGTCGAAGCTCCTCGGCCTCGGATATCCGGGCGGTACGCTGATCGACAAACTTGCGCAGAAAGGAAATCCAAAGGCGATAGATTTTCCGCGCGCCTATCTTCCCGAATCACTCGATTTCAGCTTCAGCGGGCTTAAGACAGCGGTGCTGAATTTTCTTAGAACAGAAGCACACCTCCTTCATCCCCCCGTTACCGGGGGTGGGAGCGGGGATGTGTTTCTCCAATCCCAATTCATCAACGATATCGCTGCATCTTTTCAGGCTTCAGTCCTGGATGTGCTCGTTAGAAAAACAGTATGGGCGATGAAAAAAGAGCGCATCAAACGGATTACACTTTCCGGCGGTGTTGCAGCGAACAGCGAGTTGCGAAAGAGGATGGAAAAAATGGCTGAGGAGATAGACGCGGAGGTTTTTATCCCGTCAGCCGCATTATGCACGGATAACGCCGCGATGATTGCAGCCGCAGGATATCATCACCTCCAAGCCGGAAACATCGCAGGCCTTGACCTGAACCCTGTCGCGTATCTGATTCTTTAAACCGGATTATCCATAAATAGTAAGCCGGGGATAGAGTATTTGAGCTCATTCTCGGTCGTTTCGACCTCCGTGGGTTTTGCCTCTTTATTATCAGAAGTTTTTTTGACTATCGGCAAAAGAATCCGCTCAAAATACTCTATCCACGACCTGTTGTATGAGGGCATGCTTATGTCTTGCAAAGGAGGCGATATGAAAGCTTTTTCTGTACATATGCCGCATCTCTTTTATTTATAAATGCATTTTTTGGATGTATAACGCCGCAGAAACCCGGCAATTTTATAAGCAGTATGGTATGGGTTAGACCAGCTCACTGCCGGGCTCTTCTGCGCCGCAGAACCATAAAGCCCGCTGCTGCAGCGACGAACATCAGGATGCTGATGCCCTGTGACACGGAAATCTGAGAGACGAGGAACCCCCTTCCGGTGTCACCCCTGAAGAATTCCACAATAAACCTGATGATAGAGTAAATGAGCAGGTAGGCCATGAAAATCTGGCCGTTGAATGTCCTGTGCCTCCTGATCGCAACAAGGAAGATAAAGTTTATGAACTCCCCTCCCGCTTCATACAACTGCACAGGATGAAGCGCGGTGTTCAGCGGCGCAAGGCATTCGGGATCCGTGAAGATGACCCCCCATGGAAGGGTCTCCGCAGTCTTCCCGTAACAGCAGCCTGCTGCATAGCATCCGATCCGCCCGAAGGCATGACCGATGGCAATCGACGGGGCGAATATATCCGCGGTGCTCCAGATTCCGAGGCCTGCTTTTTTAACATACCAGATCGCGATTGGCACTGCGAGAATGACTCCGCCGTAAAATACTAGACCACCTTCCCATATCTTGAAGACATCCAGAGGGTTTTTTATGTAATGGCCGGCGTTGATGAAGATGAAGAGGAGCCTCGATCCGACGATAGCGGCCAGAAGAATATAAAACCCGAGGTCCGTTATCCTGTCGGTCGGTATCCCCTCTTTCTTTGCCTGATGCATTGCAAGCCCGAGACCGACAAGAAATCCAAGCGCGATGAGGAAACCATAGGTGTGGATCGTCAGGGGTCCAAGCCGTATTAATATGGGATGCATTTTTATATAATAGCAGAGGAGCATCTTTTCGGGCATCATAGTTTTCGCTTGCAATTCCGGTGCTACGGTATATAATTTCACTAAGAGATGGATGGCGGGCGATATTATTAGGGCTTCATAATAACAGCGACATTATTTTTATAAAATCCCTCCTCCCTTTGCCAAAGGGAAGAATAATTCCCCTCTTTTTTAAACCAGGGGAGAGGGGAGATTTTATAATGAAATGTGCATTCAGTTATGAGACTGTTATTAATCTTCTGTGGTGAGTAATGGAAACCAGAATGTTTCGTGACAGGCGGGATGCAGGGATTCAGCTTGCAGAAAAGCTGAAACAGTATAAAGGTGATGAGACGGCCGTTGTATTGGCCCTTCCGAGGGGCGGCGTGGTAACGGGCTTTGAAGTTGCGCGGGCCCTTGAGGCGCCGCTGGATGTCCTCATAGTCCGCAAGATAGGATTCCCCGGCCAGTCCGAATTTGCAATAGGCGCTGTCTCGGAGACGGAAACCGTTGTGTTGAACAGGTCGATAATATCTGCCTACGGCGTTGAAGATGAATATATCCAGAAAGAGATTGCGAAACAGAAAGAAGAAATAGAGCGAAGGATACAGCTCTATCGCAATGGCAAAAGGATTTTAGAGCTTGAAGGCAGAACAATTATTCTTATTGATGACGGAGTCGCCACAGGAGCAACCGTAAAAGCGGCTATCGCCGCCCTGAGAAAAGAAAAGATAAAAAAACTTGTTGCAGCAATGCCTGTCGCTCCTCCCGAGACCGCGGACGAGTTGAAAGGAATGGTCGACGAGTTTATCTGCCTGGAAACGCCGCCGGACTTTATGGCTGTAGGCGGCTATTATCATGATTTTAAACAGGTGCCGGATACGGAAGTGGTCGAGATACTGAAAAAATCCGTCAGGCTGACTACAAAAGAGAACGAATAAGGCGGAGATCCGGCAGGTCAGGCCGCTCTTTTTCTGTTCATGCTTCGTGTGCTGAATTCCAAGCTCGTATGTTTGACCTTTGCTACAGGTTCGAGTCCGGTGCACATCTGGCAGATTTCATCGACGTTATTTTCAGCTCTCTTTCTGCAGAAATCCGGATTATTGAACCCGCATCCGTATTTTGTACAGAAAAAACCCAGCACTGTTTTTTCTCTATATTTGTGTGTCATATCTCTCTCTACTTATGTATATTATTAATACATATATTATAATTTATTATAATTTTTTGTGCAAATTTTTCAGGGGCGACAGGTTCGGCCCCTTTGCTTTATGATATTCGTGATTCCCAAAAATCAGCAGAATATTGTAAAGTAAATGATACGAGCAAGGACAGGTGGCATAGACAGCATCCCGTTTATCCGCCGATTTTGCCATAAAAGATTACTCTTTATGTGAGAGCCTTACACATAAGAGACAAAGGAGATTTTTCATGAGCCCCGGCAGTCTCAAAAGTTTAACAATTGGGTCACTGACAGCTAAACTTCCCATCATTCAGGGAGGGATGGGAATCGGGATATCCCTCCACGGGCTGGCCTCCGCAGTTGCCAACGAAGGCGGTATCGGAGTTATTGCTACAGCAGGCATCGGGATGAACGAGCCTGATTTTTTTAACAATTATCTGGAGGCAAATATCAGGGCGTTGAGAAACGAGATCAGGAAAGCGAGAAAATTGACGAAGGGAATTATCGGCGTTAATATCATGGTCGCGTTGTCCAATTTTGCCGATCTGGTCAGGACCGCCGTCGAGGAAGGCATAGACGCTATTTTTTCGGGAGCCGGCCTTCCCCTCAGTCTTCCGGAATATGTGAACGAAACCGTCAAGACCGGGCTGGTGCCCATAGTGTCTTCCGCCAGGGCAGCGGGTATCATTGCGAAGAAGTGGTCCGAAAAATACAACCGGCTTCCTGACGCCATTGTTGTAGAAGGGCCGCTGGCAGGAGGGCATCTCGGTTTCAAGGAAGAAATGCTCCGCGACCCCGAATATTCACTGGAAAAACTTATCCCTGAAGTGGTCCGGGCGATCAAACCTTATGAAGAAAAATATAAGAGACCCATCCCGGTGATCGCAGCCGGGGGAATCTATACTGGAGCGGATATTTACCGGTTTTTCCAGTTGGGAGCTTCCGGTGTGCAGATGGCGACGCGGTTTGTCACAACGCATGAATGTGACGCATCGGAAAAATTCAAGCAGGCGTATCTGGATTCGAGGAAGGAAGACATGGTGATCATCAAAAGCCCTGTCGGTATGCCGGGAAGGGCGATTAGGAATACGTTCCTCGATGAAGTCGGCCAGGGAAAGAGGAAACCGTTCAAATGCCCGTACCATTGTCTGAAAACGTGCGATATCAAAAACACTCCTTATTGCATCTCCCTCGCCCTTATGAATGCGAAAAAGGGTCATTTGTCCAGCGGCTTTGCGTTTGCCGGAGAGAACGCTTACAGGGCAAAAGAAATCGTTTCAGTGAAGGAAGTGATTCAGGCTTTAGTGAAAGAATATGAGGAAGCAGCCCTCGCCCACCGGTAATTGACCTCCGGCTCTGTGATATAATTCCTGAAGGTTTTTTTTCATGGATATCATCGAAAAACTGAAAGTTCTGTCCGAAGATTCACGTTACGATCTGGCCTGCGCTTGCGGCACACGCGGGGACGAACACCGCAAAAGAGGGCCTGAAGGCAGATGGCTTTATCCTGTATCACTTCCGCAGGGCGGCTATACCGTGCTCCTCAAGACGCTCCTCTCGAACGCCTGTCACAATGACTGCAGGTATTGTCCGCTCCGCTCGGATACCGACGTGCGGCGCTGTACGCTGATGCCTGAAGAAGTGGCCCGCACTTTTATGGAGTATCAGAAAAGAAGAAAAGTCTTCGGCCTTTTCCTCAGTTCCGCTGTTATCGATAATGCCGATTACACGATGGACAAGATCAATACCGTTGCACGCCTTCTCAGATACAAACACAACTTCAGGGGTTACATACACCTCAAGATTATCCCCGGCGCGTCCGACGCGGCGATTGAAGAGGCCCTGTCGCTTTCGACCGCGGTATCGCTTAATATAGAGACGCCGGGAAAGAAACACTTCGGTCTGCTTTCGGGAAAAAAGGATTTTGACAAAGACATCCTCCGGCCGATTAAACTGATGGGGAAACTTACGGGGAAAGGCATGAGGTTTTCGAAGGTCAAATGTACCACGCAGTTCATCGTCGGCGCATCCGATGAGACTGACTCCGAGATCGTGCAGTACATGTTCGGGCTCTATAAGAAACTCAATTTTAAGCGGGTGTATTTTTCGGCCTATCAGAAAGGTCTCGGCCACCCCGACATCCCTGGAGAAAGGCAGTTTCTCGCAAACCCCGATGAGCTTTTCATGCGCGAGCACCGCTTATACCAGGTCGATTTCCTCATCCGTAAATACGGCTTCAACAGCGACGATATCCTCCTCGACAAGACCGGAAATTTGAGATTGGACAAAGACCCGAAGGAACTCTGGGCAGAAAGCCACCCGGAATTTTTCCCGGTGAGGATCAATATATCGGACAAAGAAACACTGCTGAGAGTCCCCGGCCTGGGGCCCGAGACAGTGAAGAGGGTGATCGATATCCGCCGTGAAAAAAAGATCACCCGCCTTGAAGACCTGAGAGTAAAGGGCAGGAGGCTGGAAAAGATTAAAAGCTATGTAATTTGCGAATGAGATTCTGCTAAAAAGCATTCCAAAGGAAAAAATTCAGGGTCAGGTTCACACTCTTGACAAGAAGGAGATAGGTGAGCACTTTGGAATTGGTGAATCCGCTATATCTCAAAACAGGCGGCTTCGGCGGATGCAGTATTTATTACTGCATCCGCCGTAATCGATGTATATAAACCTTACCTACTGGGATTCCAGTACGAAACGTTTGTTCACCGGCAGTATGGGTCTGTTGTTATCGAAGCCCATAAGTTTCCGGAACTGCTCTATCTGTGCCTCTGATACCTCGATCGGCGTTATTACTACGCTCCAGTTCACACCTTCGCTGCAGGGCGGGGTTGTGAGAGAGCCGTAATAGTGATAGTACCTGGTGTCTTTGGGCAGAAGGCCCGAGGCGTTTACCGAGATGCCGCTCACCACATTTTCCTTATCGACTTCCTGCGGCAGGTTATCCCAGAGCACCTGGATTATCTTGTTCGCAGCGCCCTTTTTCATGAATACCCCGACGACAGCGAGATCACCCTTGTCGTTCTTGTGCACGAGGTGCATCTCCATATCATAGAATGCGCCTTTAACGGTATGCTCGCTCGGTGCGTGGAAGTGGAACTGGAGCAGTTGATATTTCTGTTCGTCTATCGTGACGAAACTCCCCGGTTCGCAATTCACCTGGACTGCATGACCGTTGTTGACGATCCTGAGCGGGGTATCCTTGTAAGCAGCCCCGATTGTGTCCAATTTGGTTTTGTAGGTCTTTGCAATGTCGATTGGCGACTGCGACATGCCGCTGCTGCAAAGTGCGAACTCCTGTTTCAGCGAACCCCAGTTCGCAGGAGCGCCTTCCCCCTGATACCCCCAGTGGATTTCATGCTTTACCTCGGCAGGTTTCTCGGCAGGTTTTTCAGCAGGTTTACATCCGAATGCAACAACCAACAACAAAGACAGCACGATACAACTTATTCTTGCTCTCATGTGAACCTCCTCCTTATTCAAGATTTTCTCCGGAGTATAATCTACAGTATTCCGTAAACTTTTTAAACCAAAAAGTGCATGAAGCGCGCAAGTGTTCGAAAAACCGTAATAAAATCAAAAATTTTTCTTATTTGAAGAGACATATCCTTTTCCGAAACTTCCATTTAAGGACTCTTAAATAACGGAGTTCCCCGCATACCCTTGGTTTAAACTTCGCGTGCACCCTTTGAGAGATACGGTTGTCGGCATTTACTGCATTACGCGATACTCTTACCCCTTTTTCCCGGAGGAATTGAAATCTCAGAAAATAGCCGTATTTCATCAGTCCTTTCCCCCTGAATTTCGGCAGCGTCAAAGTGCCTCCGGTGCATGCTTCATTATTCCGGAAATCGACCGGGTAAGGGATGGCGTCAAAGGTATTTTTTGCCTCTTCAGTCAGGGCCACCCAACCTATATGGGCGAATTCTCCTCCGACGAAGATGCAGAAAGCAATTGCTCCTTTATCGAGCGCTTCCCGTGAATTGAAGAAACATTCCCGGAAATCAACTCCGCGCGCAGCCAGCATATCGGCCTGGTGATTTGAGGATACTCTGTAAACGGTAAAATTATCGATTTTCGGAAGGAAATCCGCCTCATCCCTTTTCTTCATGGTGTACTCATAAAGGTAGAAATGTGAGCAGCGGAATACATAATGCCCCAGAAACCGGAAGGTATCTTGCGCCAACAATTTGACGGAAGGGATGATCCCCTCTTTCCGGAATACGTCTGATGCATGTTTTAATGCGTATCTGGTCCGGGCAATTATCAATTAACTAATCGACCCTCCATGGTTTTCCCGCCGGTTCTTTCAGATGATAGATTGTAACAAATTCCCTCTACTTCGCTCCAAAACAAAATTCACCCGCCTTTTTTCAGGAGAGACGAGAAAACGATGACGACAATGCCGGCTGTTAAAGCCGAGTCCGCGACATTGAATGCCGGCCAGTGATAGGTGCCGACGGAGAAATCGATAAAGTCCACAACGTTACCGTAAAAAATCCTGTCTGTCAGATTTCCGGCAGCTCCGCCGAGTACGAGTGACAGCCCGATAAAGCTGTACATTTTTTTTATCAGGAGGTTAACGACAAAGATTATCGCTACTACGGAAATGACGATGAAAAAGCCGCTCCCGAGGTTCTTGAAACTTCCGAACGCAGCTCCGGTATTCCTCACGTTGACGATATGGAGGAAAGGGAATATTTCGATCGAATCATATGCGGTCATTGAACTGACGATCAGATACTTCGTTGCCTGATCGAGCGCGATAACGCTGAAGGCGATGAGCAGCACATATAAGGCTCTCTTCATTATTTGCCGCTGATTACCTCGTAGCACCTTTCACAGACTTCAGGGGCGTCGGCGAAGGTACCGACCTGTTTACTCCAGTTCCAGCACCTCCGGCATTTCAGCCCCGCCGCCCTCTCCACCTTAATCTCCAGACCTTCGATATCAGCGCTCCTGCAGGCACCTTCAGGTACCTCATCCGCAATATCAACGGCGGAAACGATAAAAAAGGCCGGCAGGAAATCGATGTAGCCTTCAGCGAGGGAACGATATTCGTCCGGCAGCCGGAGTATTACTTCAGCTTCGAGGGAATTCCCGAGGAACCTTTCCGTCCGCTTTATTTCAATTGCCTTGTTGACTTCGTTTCTCAGTCTGAAGAGGCTATTCCATCTGTCTTCCAGTTTCCGGTCGCAGTATTTTTCATCGACTTCGGGAAACGGGGCGAGGAAAACGGAATCCTCCAGGCTCTTTTCCCTTTGTCTGATGCTTTGCCAGACTTCCTCTGCGGTAAATGAAATGACGGGCGACATCAGACGCGTTATTGATGAAAGTATGCGGTAAAGGACCCACTGGGCTGCGCGTCTTTCCGCTGAATCCGCTCTGAATGTGTACAGTCTGTCTTTCAGCACATCGAGATAGAAAGAGCTCATATCGACGATGCAGAAATTGTAGATATTGTGAAAGGCCTCATGGAAGTCGCAGTTTTCATAAGCCGAGGCGACTTTTCCCGTAAACGTCTGCAGTCTGCTCATCGCCCATCTGTCTATATCGAGGAGGTGGGCGCTGTAATCTTTTCCGTCAAAGTCGTAAATGTTGCCGAGGAGGAACCTGCAGGTGTTCCGTATCTTCCTGTAGGCCTCCGTGAGCCTGTCGATAATTTCCCTGGATATTCTTACATCGTCCCTGTAGTCCTCGGCTGAAACCCACAGGCGCAGTATCTCAGCCCCGTTGCTCTTAATGACCTCCTGCGGAGCAACAACATTGCCAAGGGACTTGGACATCTTTTTACCCTGCCCGTCCACGGTAAAACCGTGCGTGAGCACCGTCCTGTAGGGAGCTTTCCCTCTCGTACCTGTTGAAGTGAGCAGAGAGCTCTGGAACCACCCCCTGTGCTGGTCGCTTCCCTCGAGATACATATCGGCAGGCCAGGAAAGCCTCTCGTCCGTCTCAAGGACAGCCGCGTGGCTGACACCGGAATCGAACCATACGTCGAGAATATCCATCTCCCTGGAAAAGGATGTTCCACCGCATTTCCCGCATCGGTATCCGGGAGGCAGGAACTCCCAGGGTTTTTTAGAAAACCATATGTCTGCGCCGTGTTTTTCGACCAGTGAAATAATATTCGACAGAATGTCATGGTCTGTGACAAACGCTTCGCAGTTGTCGCATCTGAGAATCGTGACAGGCACGCCCCATGCCCTCTGCCTTGACAGGCACCAGTCGGGCCTGTTAGTGACCATGCCGCGTATTCTGTCTCGGCCCCATCCGGGAATCCACGTTACTTTATCGATCTCGGAAAGCGATTTTTCTCTCAGGCTGTTTTTTTCCATCGAGATGAACCACTGTTGCGTTGCCCTGAAGATGACCGGTTTTTTACATCGCCAGCAGTGCGGATAGGAATGTGTGATTTTCTCTTCTTTTATGAGGGCGTTGTTGGCCTTGAGGATATCGATAATCTCCGCATTCGCCTTAAAAACGAATTTCCCCTGAAGAGGAGAATTCTGTTCAGTCCCGGAAAATCTGAATTTCCCATGGTCATCCACCGGCGCGTATATATCGAGGCCGTATTTCAATCCGGTCTCATAGTCATCCTCGCCGTGGCCGGGTGCGATATGCACGATGCCTGTACCTTCTTCAAGGGATACGAATTCCGCCAGGACCGCCCTTGATTTACGCCTGAAGAACGGATGGAGGACCTGCATGCCTTCGAGTTCCTTCCCCGGTTTCCTCAGTATTATATTGCCGGCAAGGCCGGCTTTCTCCCTGAGCGGACCGACCCTTCCTTCAGCGATAATATAAATTTCGCCGCCCTGTTCAATGGCTGCGTAATCAAAACCGGGATGAAAGGCGATCGCAAGGTTTGCCGGCAGAGTCCACGGAGTTGTTGTCCAGATGATTACAAATACATTCTTTTCCTTCAACTCCGGGAAAAACCTGTTTATGTTTTCCTCATCGAGCGCGAACTTGACGAATATGGATGGGGACTCTTTGTCGCCGTATTCGACTTCTGCTTCCGCAAGCGCAGTCACGCAGGAAGGGCACCAGTGCACCGGTTTTTTCCCTTTGTATACATTTCCGGCCTCTACGAATTTGCAGAACTCTCTTACAATAGTCGCTTCATATTCGTTCGACATCGTTAAATAAGGTCTGCCCCAATCGCCGAAGACACCGAGCCTAACGAATTCCTCCCTCTGGATGTCGACGAATTTCGCAGCATATTCTTTGCAGAGTCTTCTTTTTTCGAGGATATCAAGCCTGTCTTTGTTCTCGCCGAGGCTTTTGTCGACCTGGAGTTCAATAGGCAGGCCGTGACAGTCCCAGCCGGGTACATACGGAGAACAAAAACCCTTCATCGATTTGTATTTAATTATGATGTCCTTGAGAATTTTGTTCAGTGCATGGCCGATATGGATATGGCCGTTCGCATACGGAGGCCCGTCATGCAGGATATAGTGCCTGCCGTCCCTGTTCTTCTCCTGAAGCCTTCCGTATATCCTGTTTTCTTCCCAGAACCTGAGGATAATAGGCTCCCTCTGTGTAAGGTTCGCTTTCATCGGGAAGTCCGTCTGCGGGAGGTTCAGCGTGTCTTTATAGTCTTTTTTCATAGTTTATGGAACTCTGTTATTTTTATTCCGCTTTTTCCTTTTTCTGGGCTTCCCGGTCGGCGATGATCTTCTGCGTTAAATGGCTGGGCAGTTCCTCGTAGTGTGAAAATTCCATTGAATAGAGGCCCCTGCCTGAAGTCAGACTGGTCAACTGGTTTGCATAGGTCAGCATCTCTGACATCGGAACGAGAGCGTTTATCTTCTGGTTGCCTCCGGCCTGCGGTTCAACCCCCTGCACCCTGCCTCTTCTTGAATTCAGGTCCCCTATGACCGCTCCGAGCGTGTCGTCTGGAGTGATCACCTCGATCTTCATTATAGGCTCGAGCAGGACAGGCTTTGCCTCCTGCACGGCCTTTCTCAGGGCCATGGACCCTGCAATTTTGAAGGCCATCTCAGAGGAGTCTACCGTATGGTAGGACCCGTCGTACAGGGAAATCTTCACATCAACCAATGGATATCCGGCAATAACCCCTTCTTTCATGGTCTCTACGACCCCTTTTTCGACTGCAGGCCTGTATTGCTGCGGAATCACGCCGCCGACAATCTTATCGGCAAATTCATATCCGCCGCCCCTCGGAAGCGGCTCTATTGCCAGCCAGCAATCTCCATATTGACCTCGGCCGCCCGACTGTTTTTTGTACCTTCCCTGCGCCTTCGCAGCAACCTTGATGGTTTCCCTGTACGGAACTTTCGGAGTCTTCATGACAACCTCGACTCCGAATTTTCTCTTCAGTCTTTCGAGGGTGACCTCAAGGTGGACCTGTCCCATACCCGAAAGGAGCATCTCTTTTGTCTCCTCGTCCCTCTGGAACTTCAGGGTCGGATCCTCTTCGAGGATTCTGTGCAGTCCTGTTCCTACCTTGTCTTCATCGCCCTTGCTTTTCGGAGCTATTGCGTAAGAGATGATAGGATCGGAAAATTTCACCTTTTCAAAAAGGACGGGGTTTGCATCATCCGACAGGGTATCACCCGTATAGGTCTCCTTGAGCTTCGCCACAACCCCTATCTCGCCCGGCCCAATTACCTGCGCGGATATCTGTTTTTTACCCATCAGATAAAAGACCTGGCCGACCCTCTCCCTTGCGCCTGATGCCGTGTTCAATATGTTGGAATCCGCCCTGAGAGATCCGGAATAGACCCTGAATATGGACAGTCTCCCTGCAAACGGGTCGGCGATAGTCTTGAATACATATGCCGATAAAGGCTCTGCCGGGGAGGGTTTCCTTTCGACTTCCTTCCCGTCCTTGGGATTTATGCCTTTTACAGGCGATATCCGCGCCATTTCTTCAGGCGACGGGAGACAGAGAATTATCGTCTCCAGAAGCTGGGGGATGGAGATATTCCTGGTCGCCGATCCGCAAACCACAGGGATGAATCTTTTTGTCAATGACCCTTCTTTTACTCCCTTTATGATTTCGTCATCCGTCAGAGCGCCCCCTTCAAGGTACCTCTCGAGAAGCGCATCGTCGGACTCCGCAATCTTTTCCACGAGTTTTTTCCTGTACTCCTGAATCTCGTCCGCCATATCAGAAGGCATGTCGGCCTCCTGAGCTTTGCCGCTGTCGAAGGTAAGCGCCTTCATCTTTATCAGGTCGACAATCCCTCCGAAATTCTCGCCGGTGCCTATCGGCAATTGAAGAGGCAGCGCCTCCGTTGCAAAGGCGTTTTCGACTTCTCCGACGGCCCTGGCAAAATTGGCGTTGTCCTTGTCCATTTTATTTACGAAGATGATCCTCGGGATTTCGAATTCAGACGCGTATTTCCATATTTTCTGTGTTTCGGCCTTTACTCCGGAGATTGCGCTGACTATGACGACCGCTCCGTCGACTGCCCGCAGACAACCGCGCGTATCCTCAAGAAAGTTAATGAACCCCGGGGTGTCCGCGAGATTGACCCTGTACCCATTCCAGTTGCAGAATGTCAGGGACGACGTAATGGTGATCTTGCGGGCTATCTCTTCGGGCTCATAATCCGTGACAGCGGTTCCGTCCTCGACATTCCCGAGCCTGTCGATTGAACCGGAATCAAAAAGCATCGCCTCCACAAGCGAGGTCTTGCCTGCTCCGCCATGTGCGATAACAGCGACATTCCTTATCTTGCCGACTTCAATTGCCATAAATCCCCCTTTAGCAAAAAATTATGAAGGAATTATGAGGGACGAGTCGTGAAAGATGAAGATGGCATTTTCCATCCTTCCTGCTCCGTCTTTCATAATTTCATTCTTCGAGTATTTCCTCAATAACCGGCTTGTTGCCTTTTCCAGTGACCCCGGCGCTCCAGAGCCTGATGAGGAAAAAAGAAGCGGCAAAGGCGCCGAAGGCGAAAATAGCGGAAACAGTATCCGGGGCGAACCTCTGAAGATAAAGACTGAAGACCTCTTTCCCGAGGACCGCTCCGATAAGAAGGGCGAGGGCGGGAATGCCGTATACGATACCCGAGCTCTTCAGGTATGAATACGGTTTCATCACTACCCTGACCTTCTGCCCAACATGAGCAGCAGCGGAATTAACGGCTTCTATCTCCATATATTGCTCATCCGGCTTGCATATTTTCAGGGAACAGCCCTCACAAGCGTTTTTTTTCGGGATACAGACTACTGCTGTCGGGCCTTTGATGCTCTTGATTATGCCCACCTCTTCCACAACTCTGAATTTTACCATATCAAGTCTTTAAAAGTCCTTGGGAGCGGGATAATTTGACAAAATTGCCCCTCTTTGGATAGGTTATATCGAAAATCGCCTTGCTTATGAATAAATAGAATTAGAAAAAGGAGTTTATGGAGATCATTCGAATCCCGGGGGAGATGCAGGCTATGGCCGGGAAGATCCTTCGCCAGGGAAAATCAATAGGTTTCGTCCCCACGATGGGTGCGCTTCACGAAGGGCATCTGAGTCTGGTGCGCAGGGCCCGCCGGGAGAATCATGTTACGGCTGTGAGTATATTCGTGAATCCCATGCAGTTCGGCCCCTCGGAGGATTTTCATAACTACCCGAGGGATATCGACGGAGATGCGGAGAAACTTCGCAGGGAAGAAGTGAGTATCCTCTTTATGCCGGACAGTTCTCTCATGTACCCTGAGGGGTTTTCGACTTGTGTGGATGTTGGGGGCATATCAGGCCGGCTTTGCGGGGCTTTCAGGCCGGGGCATTTCAGGGGGGTGGCAACAGTGGTGGCGAAGCTCTTTAATATTGTTAAACCCGCAAGGGCATATTTCGGGCAGAAGGACTTTCAGCAAACGGTTGTGATAAGGCAGATGGCAAGAGACCTCGACATGGATACCGCAATAATAGTGTGTCCGACTGTAAGGGAGAGTGACGGCCTTGCGATGAGTTCGAGAAACGCCTATCTCAGCGAACGGGAAAGAGAGGCGGCAGCGGTTATTTTCCGGTCTCTTGCCGGGGCTTCCGGTTTGATGGAATCTGGTATAATAAACGTAGAGCGTATCAAGGGGTTTATGCATGAGAAAATAGCGGCTGAGCCCGCGGTTTCCGGCATCGATTATGCCGGTGTCTACGACCCCGCAACCCTTGAAGAGCCTGCTGCGACAAGAGACGAGATATTGCTTGCAGTGGCGGTGTGGATCGGCGGCACAAGGCTCATCGACAATATGTTCGTCAGTCTGAGGAAAGAAAGGTAACCGGATGTTCCAGAGAGTCCATATACAGATACTTGACAACCCTACGGAGGGTATCCTCTTTGATGATAACAGCACTGAAGTTTCAGGCACGAACAGGGTGCTTTCGGACGAACTCTCGCAGGAGATGAATTATTTCTATCCTTCTTCGGTCTGTGTTGAATATGTCGATCTGTTCATGAACGGAGAGGAAGAGTTTGACGATATCAAGGAACTCCTCAGGATGGGAGCGCTGAATACGCCTGTCATTCTCATAAACGGTGTGCTTAAGATACACGGCGGGATACCTGCTTCAGTGATACGAAGAGAAGTGGAAAAACTCCTGTCCTCAGGGCCGATACACTAACGACAGCAAGAAGTAAATAGCAATTAAGTAGTCAGTAGTTTCTCTCTCGCTGTTTAACTATCTTACTTTCCGAGCAGTTTCACCACTGTCGGGAACAAACCGATATCCGTATGCGGGAGGAAGAGGGCGGACATGTATTCGTCCATGAATCTCCGCGATACGGAGAGTTCGATATTGGTCATCTTGCGTGCTATTTCCTCAGCCTCTTTTCTCATCCCTTCGGAGAGAAGGCACAAATATGCTCCGGCGATGGAGGTGTTGCCGAGGAACCTGTATTTTTCCCGCGGGATATCGGGCAGCATGCCGATGGTGATCGCCTTATCGACATTCAGGTAATTGCCGAACCCGCCTGCAATGCAGACATTTTCTATATCATGGATTGTCAGTCCTACCTTCCTCAGAAGCAGCGAGATCCCCGCATAAATCGCAGCCTTTGACCTTATGATATTCTCGATATCGACCCCGGTAAGGACAATATCCCTCTGATTATCGCTGAAAAAAAGGAATTCAGGACCTTCAAACCCCTTCCTGACCCTTCTAGTATCGATACTATCGACAAACTTTCCCTTCTGGTCTATAACGCCTGTCAGGAACATCTCTGTGACGGCGTCGATCATGCCCGAGCCGCATATGCCTGCCGGTTTGCTGTTGCCGATGACTCCAAGCGACGGCTCGAACGTTACGGGATCGATCCTGAGCGATTCTACTGCTCCTTCAGTCGCCCTCATGCCGTGTCTTATGCCGCTCCCCTCGAAACAGGGTCCGGCGGAGCATGCAGCGGTCACAAGCCATTCGTTGTTGCCGATTACGATTTCTCCGTTTGTGCCGATATCTATGAAAAGCGATATCCCGCTCTTTCTGTGCATTTCCGAGGCAAGGACGCCTGCGACGATATCTCCGCCGACATAACTCGCAATGCATGGTACCGTATATAACGGCGCCTGTCTGTTGATTGTTATCCCTGCGTCCCCTGCTTTCCATAGAGGAAAGGCGTTCAGAGTCGGAGTGTAGGGCTCTTCCCTGATGTACCCGGGGTTCAGTCCCCAGAATATATGCATCATGGTCGTATTGCCCGCAACGACCGCGGTCTCAACAGCTTCGGCCTTTATATCGTGCCGCTCAAGCATCGGCGCCAGGAGGTTATTGACATCGTTTATAACGGCCTCCCGGAGTTCTTGCAGTCCGCCCCCTTCTGTTGCAAATATTATCCTCGTAATCACATCGTCTCCGTACCGTATCTGAGAATTGTACGTTGAGCCTACATCAACGACACTGCCTTCAAGGATATTTATCAGGTACAGGACGATAGTCGTTGTCCCTATATCTGCTGCAATTCCGTACCGGGTTTTTTCCTCGAGAGGTGATATGAAAAGGGCTCCGGGCCCGTCGGTGAAAGCAAGATCGATTTTCCATACGGCTTCCCTGAGAGATTGGGCCATCGATGCGACGAAGGCATGAGGGAAGCTCATCCCCTTCAGTCCCTTTTCTTCGGCAGCCTTTTCAAGGCGTTCGAGGTCCCCGGTGTTATTTTCGATTGAGGGTGGCGCGAGTTCAAGCGGGATATGTTTCACGAGCGGCGAAATCCGGCCGTCCAGCGAACGGAAAAGTCCTGTGAGGTCTTTTGCCCTCGAAATCTCTATGATATCGCCTACCACAAGCAGAGACTCTTTGGGGATATCGATGAAGACGTCTCCCCCGGGAAACGTCTGGCAGGCGAGCGCAATCCCGGATTCCCTCTCATGCGGTTCCAGCCGGCCTGCCATACCTGTGCTGTAGTTTCCGGCAACTATCTTAATGCGGCATTTGCCGCATGTTCCTTTGCCGCCGCATGAGGAGACCAGGTAAACTCCCTGCTTTTTTAATGCCTGGAGTATGCTTTCGCCTGCCGTGAAATCGAACGTCCGGCCTGTGGATAATCTGATCAGCATTTTACTGCCCTTATTCTACCATAAGAAAGACATGCTCATAAGACGGCATGAATATATATTATCATCCCGGTAATTTAGGAAATATTTTTGATATAATGGAGTAAGTCATTTTGTGATTAGTCACCATTACTTAAAAGGGAGGTAAACGACATGGCGGTAAAGAAATCAGCGCCAAAGAAGGCAGCTCCGAAAAAGGCGGCGGCAAAAAAACCGACCGGGACAGCGGGCAGGAAGAAAGGCATGAAGAAAGGAGACAAGTATGTCTGTAACGTGTGCGGACTCGTTTTATCGGTCGATACAGCCTGCGGTTGTGTGGAAAGCTGTGACATTATCTGCTGCGACAAACCGATGAAGTCAAAAAAATAGTGAAGTCCCTTTCATAGTTCGTAAATAGTGAATATGTATAAATTGCCTTTGCTGTCACCCTGAACTTGTTTCAGGGTCTTGTAAACGATTGAAACTCCGAGATGCTGAAATAAATTCAGCATGACAAATATGAGTTAATACACAGACACTACACCGGATTCCCCTATCAAGTCGGGGGATGACGGATAACATTATTCTTAGTTTTTATGGACAGTCATTAAAATATAGGATAAGAGGTTTCAGTGTATGCTGATTGTTCAGAAATACGGCGGCACGTCCGTCGGGAGCATCGAAAGAATTATGGCCGTCGCAAAACGTGTTGCAGAAGCAAAGAAACAGGGCAACGATGTTGTTGTCATCGTCTCCGCAATGTCGGGCGAGACAGATAAACTTATCGGTCTTGCAAGCCGGATATCCCGGGACCCGGAAGGACGTGAGATGGACCTTTTGCTCTCATCGGGAGAGCGGACAAGCGCTGCACTTACCGCGATGGCGATACACGAACTGGGCTTCCCGGCCATGTCGTTTACCGGAAGGCAGGCCGGGATCATTACCAATTCTCTCCACACCGAGGCAAAGATAGAAAAAATCACCGGCGGTTTGGCAATAAAGGCTTTGAAAAAAGGGGTTATCCCGGTCATTGCAGGGTTTCAGGGCATCACGGAAACTTCCGAGGTGACGACCCTGGGGAGGGGTGGCTCCGATCTGACTGCTGTCGCAGTGGCGGCAGCTCTCGGCGCGGATCTCTGTGAAATCTACACCGATGTCGACGGCGTCTATACCACCGACCCTGATATTGTCCCGGAGGCGAAGAAACTCGGGAAGATTTCATATGACGAAATGCTCGAACTGGCGAGCCTCGGAGCAAAGGTCCTGCAGACAAGGTCGGTAGAATTTGCAAAGAAATACGGAGTCCCCGTCATAGTGAGGTCGAGTTTCAACAACAATCCAGGCACACTCGTCGTCAAGGAGGATAAGGATATGGAGAAGGTTGTGGTATCCGGAGTTGCCTATGATAAAAACCAGGCGAAAATTACTGTGGTCGCGGTGCCCGATAAGCCCGGAGTAGCGGCAAAACTCTTCGATGCGATCGCAGGGGCGAATATCGTTGTCGACATTATCGTGCAGAACATAAGCAGCGATGGAAAGGCTACCGATATATCCTTTACAGTGGCGAAGGCCGACAGCGGAAAGGCCCTCAGGATTACCGAAGACATTGTCAGGGAACTCGGCGCCGAAGAAGTCAAGATGAGGGAAGATATCGCAAAGGTATCTGTTATCGGCGTGGGCATGAGGACGCATTCGGGAGTGGCGGCAAAGATGTTCGGGACACTTGCAAAGCACAATATCAACATCATGATGATAAGCACCTCAGAAATCAAGGTATCGTGCATTATCGATTCAAAATATACGGAGCTTGCAGTACGGGTGCTCCATGACGCTTTCGGCCTCGGGGGAAAAAGAGGAAAAAGCGGGCGGGAAAAAGGCGGCTGACATGAAAGTCATTGACGGGGAATGAACATGCGCAGGATTGAGATTTATGATACGACATTGAGGGACGGCGCCCAGGCAGAAGACATCTCGTTTTCTGTCGAGGACAAACTCCGTATTACCGAGAAACTGGACGAACTCGGTGTGCATTATATAGAGGGCGGCTGGCCGGGCTCTAATCCGAAAGATCTGGAATATTTCAAGAAAGTGAAGAAACTCAAACTCGACGGGTTGAAAGTTGTCGCATTCGGCAGTACGCACAGGCCGAAATACAAGGCAGGCGACGACGTTATTTTCAAATCACTGCTCGACTCGAAGACCCGGATCATTACTATTTTCGGAAAGACCTGGGATTTCCATGTCAAAGAGGCATTGAAGATATCGCTGCAGGAAAACCTGGATATCATTCACGACTCGATCACTTATCTCAAAAAGCGTGTCGAAACGGTTTTTTTTGATGCAGAACACTTTTTCGACGGATATAAGGATAACCCGCAATATGCGCTGAAGTGCCTGATGACTGCACAAGATGCAGGGGCTGACTGCATTATCCCCTGTGATACGAACGGCGGAACACTCCCCGGCGATGTGCGGACGATCTTCAGGGAGATTGTGAAAAAAATGCGGACTCCACTCGGAATCCATGCTCATAACGACTCGGAATGTGCAGTGGCAAATTCCATCGTTGCGGTTGAAAGCGGCGCATCGCACGTGCAGGGCACTGTCAATGGATTCGGCGAACGGTGCGGCAATGCCAATTTATGCTCGATTATCCCCAGCCTGCAGATCAAGCTCGGCATGAAATGTATCGATACCGGGCATTTGACGAGGTTGAGGGATGTGGCGAGGTTTGTGAATGAGATAGCCAATATGAGGCATTTTAAACGGCAGCCTTTTGTCGGCGACAGCGCCTTTGCGCATAAGGCCGGAATCCATGTCAGCGCCATAAGGAAAAGACCCGAAACATACGAACACATCAGGCCTGAGCTGGTCGGCAATGCCCAGAGGGTCCTGATATCGGACCTTGCCGGGAAGAGCAATATATTGCGCAAGGCCGAGGAATTCGGAATACGTCTCGATGCCGGCTCTCCGCAGGTGCAGGATATCGTTATTACGCTGAAGAAGCTCGAAAACGAGGGGTTCCAGTTCGAGGCAGCCGAGGCGTCCTTCGAGCTCCTGATGAAAAAGGCTCTCGGCCTTCACAAGAGATTTTTTGATCTTATCGGGTTCAGGATTATAGTCGAAAAGCGGAAGGAGGGAGAGGAGGCGATCAGCGAGGCGACCATCATGGTGAAGGTCGGCGGCCGGGTCGAACACACTGCTGCAACGGGAAGAGGGCCTGTCAATGCGATCGACAATGCTTTGCGGAAGGCCCTCGACAAGTTCTATCCGAAGCTCAAGGACATAAAACTGCACGACTACAAGGTGCGGGTTCTCACCGCGGGCAGGGGGACCTCTGCAAAGGTCAGAGTGCTCGTTGAATCCGGAGACGAAGAGGAGAAGTGGGGTACTGTCGGGGTTTCCGAGAACATCATCGAGGCGTCCTACCAGGCGCTCGTTGACAGCATAGAATACAAACTGCTCAAAGAGGAGAACGAATACCCCATATGATAGTCCTCGGAGGAGGACCTGCCGGACTCGCAGTCGGATACTATGCCAGAAAATACGGTATCCCTTTCACGGTATTTGAAGCATCTGACCGGATAGGAGGCAACTGTATCACGTTCACTCACGGTGAATTCCGCTTTGATTCCGGGGCCCATCGTTTTCATGACAAGGCGCATGAGGTGACTGCTGAAATGCATGGCCTTCTTGATAGAGACTTCGAAAAAATTGATGCGCCGAGTTCCATCTTCTTCAGGGGGAGATTTATAGACTTTCCCCTGTCTCCTCTCAACCTCATGAGTAAACTCGGGCTGCCGGCTTTTTTCAGGGCCGGCCTTCAACTGCTTGCTGCAAGAGTTTCCCGCAAAGGGAAAAACGAAAGCTTCGAGGATTTCGCCATACATACTTACGGAAAAAGCATCGCCGAGTTTTTTCTCCTCGGGTATTCCGAAAAACTCTGGGGCCTTCCATCGGCCAGGCTCTCACCTGCGATTGCGGGAAACAGGATGAAGGGTCTCGACCTGAAAGTCTTTGTCAAGGAAGCCGTTCTGGGACGCAAGGCAAAGACAGAGCACCTTGACGGCGCTTTTTATTACCCTTCCAGGGGAATAGGAACTATTCCGGAGAAGCTTGCCTCATTCTGCGGGGAAGAAGGTATCAGAAAGAATGCGAGGGTAACAAGAATCATCCACGAAAAAAAACGGATCCGGGCCGTCGAGCTGAACGGCGAAGAAATAATCGGGACGGATTTCGTAGTGAGCACACTCCCCCTGGACCTTTTTTTGCGTATGATGGACCCGTTGCCGGGAAGGGATATCCTTCGGCTTTCGAGGTCCCTGCGTTACCGGAGTATCATCCTGACCGCTTTTTTCCTGGATAAAGAACTGGTTTCTGAGAACGCTTCGATCTATTTCCCGGATCCGGACATTCTCTTTACAAGGATTCACGAGCCGAAAAACAGGAGCAAAAAAATGTCTCCGGCCGGAAAGACTTCTCTGGTCGTTGAAATCCCGTGCCAGTTGGATGATGCGGTATGGAAGATGCCTGACGACCGGCTGATCCTGTCTGTCCGTTCGAAACTGATACAGGCGGGCCTTATGAGCAAAAACGAAATCATCGGCTCCGTTGTGAAGAGGATGCCCTACGCATACCCTGTGCTTGAGATTGATTTTGAAGAGAAACTCCGGCCTGTCAGGGGTTTCCTCAACAATTTCCATAACCTCAGTTTTTCAGGACGAAACGGGAGGTTCGTTTACGGACATATCCATAACATGATGAAGATGGGAAGTGAGATTGTCGAAGAATACCGTTTAAAAAACATCAATGTGTCGCAGTATGAATTCCGAAAGTAAACTCGTCAGTTTGAAGATATTTATATCGCTTTTATTTCTTTTAGCAGTTCGCCGAGGAGTTCTTCCTCGCTGAGGGTCTTTATAATTTCTCCCTTTTTGAAAAGTATCCCCCTGCCTCCGGAGCCTGCTATCCCGACATCAGCCTCCCTTGCTTCGCCGGGGCCGTTTACCACACATCCCATGACAGCGACGGTGATCGGTTTATCGAGGTATTTGACATTGTTCTCGACTTTTGCCACAAGCTTCTTCATATCGATCCTGCACCTTCCGCATGTCGGGCACGACACGATGTTTACACCCTTTTGCCTCAGACCGAGCGAAGCGAGTATGGCATACGCCACACGCACTTCTTCGCGGGGATCCGCGGTGAGGGATACCCTGACAGTGTCGCCGATGCCTTCAGACAGAAGAATGCCGATACCCACAGAGCTTTTTACAATGCCGGCCGAAGGAGGCCCTGCCTCGGATATCCCGATGTGGAGGGGATAATCGTATTGCTTCGAAAATAACCTGTATGCGCCGACCGTCTTCAGGACATCCGAAGCTTTGAGTGAAACCTTGATATCCCGGAACCCGAGGTCTTCGAGTATCTGTATATGCTTTCCAGCGCTTTCAACAAGCGCGGCAGGAGTCGGATGCCCGTATTTGCGGAGGAGGTCTTTTTCGAGCGACCCGGCATTTACGCCTATACGTATCGGGATGCCCTTGTCTGCGGCCGCTCTGACTACTTCCCCGACCTTCCAGCGGGCGCCTATGTTGCCGGGGTTGATCCTGAGGCCGTCGATCCCCTGCCGTATCGCCTCGAGGGCGAGCCGCCAGTCAAAGTGTATGTCGGCAATCATCGGGATGCGTACGGCTTTCTTTATCGTATTCAGCGTTTTTGCCGCGCTCATATCGGGCACCGCGAGCCTGATGATTTCACAGCCAGAAGATTCGAGGGCTCTGATCTGTCTAACCGTCGATGCGGCGTCAGCGGTATCCGTCTTTGTCATAGATTGAACTACTACCGGATTTCTGCCGCCGACAGGAACATCGCCCACATGGATTGTCCTGGTTTTTTTACGAGTCTTCATCATCCGGAATATCTCTGTCAATTTTGTCCTCATATGTTTCCTGATTTTTTTTCTTTTCCCGGTAAGCTCTTACAGCGGCCTGGTGTTCTGCCAGGCTAACGGAAAACTTGTGGGTCCCGTCGTTGTTGGATACAAAATAAATGTAGGGTACGTCCGCGGGATAAAGCGCCGCCATGATCGATTTTATGCCGGGCGATGCGATGGGCCCCGGCGGGAGACCTCTGACGATATAAGTATTGTACGGACTCCTCCTTTTCAGGTCGCTTAGCATTATTTTTTCCCTGGAACTCTTTATTCCATAAATAGCGGTCGGGTCGGCCTGCAGAGGGATTCTTTTTTTCAGTCTGTTGTGATAGACCGCTGAGATCAAAGCCCTTTCATCGTCCGTAACAGCCTCTTTTTCTATGATGGACGCCAGCGTCAATATTTCTCTCTCCGAAAAACCGAGTTCTTCCATCCTTTCCATCATTTCGAATGATAATCTTCCCCTCAGATTGTTTATCATCATCGCTATTGCTTCCCGGGGTTCCATCCCCTTCGGGATCCTGTAGGTGTCGGGAAAAAGATAACCTTCCACAGAGGGGCTGTCAATATCATTGGTGTAAAGGAATTTTTCATCAGATGCAAGCGACAGGAAATCTTCTCTTGAAACAATGCCCTTGTCCGACAACTTGTCCGTAATCTCCCGGAGGGAATCTCCCTCGGTAACAGTAACCGCATATTCTATGATCTGCCCGTCCTTCAATACTCTCAGGAGGTCAAGCGCATTCATTGACCTGTAGATGGAGTAGTATCCGGCCCTTATCCTTCTGTCCAGGCCGGTAATTCTGCCTATAAGGAGGAAAAAATTGTTATCCCGGATAATCCCTTCCCGGCTGAAAATTTCGACTGCCTGCCTGAACGTCGCGCCTTTCGGAATCTGAATTTCTATTGTTTTGTTGCCGACAGGCAGAGGAGAGAAGAGCTGAACCGCAATATATACAGCAAAAGTGAGCGCAATGCCCGCACATACGATTATTATGTTTTTTTTCATAGTCTTTAGAATGACAAAAGTTTCAATACATAGTCAAATTCGCCGAAAATAACGAGGGGTAATCCGGTTGAAGGATTACCCCCCGTTTATTCAGGCCGATTATTGATGAACGGCTACCGGCTGTTTTTTAGTACATTCCGCCCATTCCGCCGCCTGGAGGCATTGCAGGTTCAGGCTTTTCCTCCGGGATGTCCGTGATCATGACCGAGGTAGTCAGCATCAGGGCTGCAACAGATGCCGCGTTCTGAAGCGCGTAGCGAGTGACCTTGGTAGGATCGATGATGCCTGCCTTGATCAGATCGACATACTCTTCCTTATCCGCATCGAACCCGTAGTTCACCTCTTTGGAGTGCTTCACTTTTTCGACTATTACGGAGCCTTCGAGTCCAGTATTGTTCACTATCTGCCTGATCGGCTCTTCGAGTGCCCTTTTCACTATTTCGACCCCGATCTGCTGCTCGTTGTCGAGCTTGAGGGCTTTGAGGGCGGGGAGACATCTGAGGAGCGCAACGCCTCCGCCGGGGATGATGCCTTCTTCCACGGCAGCCCTTGTCGCATTGAGGGCGTCCTCAACTCTCGCCTTCTTCTCCTTCATCTCGGTTTCTGTGGCTGCACCTACGTTAATGACGGCTACGCCGCCTACGAGCTTTGCAAGCCTTTCCTGGAGTTTCTCTCTGTCGTAATCGGATGTCGTCTCCTCTATCTGTGTTTTCAGTTGTTTCACCCGTCCCTGAATCTTCTGCGGGTCTCCCGCGCCTTCAACAATAGTGGTATTTTCCTTGTCGATGTTTATCTTCTTCGCCCTTCCGAGGTCGGTCACCTTTATGCTTTCGAGCTTGATGCCGAGGTCTTCCGAAATAACGGTGCCGCCGGTCAGGACCGCGATATCCTCGAGCATTGCCTTGCGCCTCTCGCCGAACCCCGGCGCTTTGACTGCGCAAACCTGGATCGTACCGCGGAGTTTGTTTACAACGAGCGTTGCGAGGGCTTCGCCTTCCACCTCTTCAGCAAGGATCAGGAGGGGCTTGCCCATTTTTGCGGTCTGCTCGAGTATCGGGAGCAGGTCCTTCATGCTGGAGATCTTTTTCTCATGGATGAGAATGAAGGCGTCTTCGAGGACGCATTCCATCCTTTCGGGATCGGTTATGAAATATGGCGATATATAGCCCCTGTCAAACTGCATGCCCTCAACGACATCGAGCGTCGTCGCCATACTCTTGGCTTCTTCGACCGTGATGACACCGTCTTTGCCGACTTTGTCCATTGCCTCTGCAATCAACTCGCCGATGGATGCATCGTTATTCGCAGAGATTGTGCCGACCTGTGCGATCTCTTTCTTGTCCTGCACTGGCTTGCTGAGTTTTTTGAGTTCCTCAACCACGACCTCCACTGTTTTCTCGATCCCCCTCTTGATGTCCATGGGGCTTGCGCCTGCGACAACGTTCTTCATGCCTTCCCTGTATATGGCATGTGCAAGTACCGTTGCCGTTGTCGTGCCGTCACCTGCCGTATCAGATGTCTTCGAAGCAACTTCTCTGACAAGCTGGGCACCCATGTTTTCCCACGGGTCTTTCAGTTCGATCTCTTTTGCGACGGTAACGCCGTCCTTTGTTATCGTAGGCGCGCCGTATTTTTTGTCGAGTATCGCATTCCTTCCCTTTGGTCCTAATGTTGCCTTCACTGCATCGGTCAGCATGCTTACGCCCTTGAGTATCGCGCTTCGTGCCGCCTCATCGAAAAGTAACTGCTTTGCCATTAATAAACCCTCCTTTTATATTTTAAGTTGCTGTTATTCGACTATTCCCAGAATGTCTTCTTCCCTTATGATCAGGTAGTCTTCATCATCAATCCTGATCTTCGATCCCGAATACTTGTCGAAGAGAATGGTATCTCCAACCTTTACCTCCATAGGCTGATGCTTACCGTCGTCGGTTACCTTGCCGGAGCCGATTGCGACGATCGTGCCTTTCTGCGGTTTTTCCTTTGCCGTGTCGGGAATGTAAAGACCTCCCGCAGTTTTTTCCTCCTCTGAAGAAAACTTCACAAATACCCTGTCTCTGAGCGGTTTAAATTTCATAAACTACTCTCCTTTCTTTTGAAATAGATTTTTATTTTTGTTAGCACTCGAAGTCAGTGAGTGCTAATATAATCTTAATGGGTTAATATTGGCAAGGTTTCTTATGGCGGATAAAAGCTAAATAATGCCAAATAGGTTTGAAAATCTTTAAATTTCTTTTATTTCCTAAGATTTTGGATTATAAAGACCTTTTCTTTTTCTCGATAAATGCTCTCAAGGTATCTTTGAAGAAATCACCCTGTGTCCGAACTTCCTCCGCTATCCTGTTTTCATAAAGCTTGATGCCCTCTCTCAGTTCCGGGGCGAAAACCGAAGAAAACGTATCATTCTTAATGGAGGCGTCTGCTTTTGCAATGTTATACAAATAAATGTCCGATATGATTGTACGCGCAAGCCTCTTGGCACGCTCGATTCTTTCATCAGGTGCGGGTTTCGGCATTGTCTCCCGGGGTATAACCCGGGTCTCCGGCTTATGCTCCGTTTTCTGTGACGGCCCCGGTTCAGGTTCGGGTCTCTGCGGAAGTTGTTTTTCCGGCGCTTTTTCGACTTTTTCTTCCTGTCTCTCCGGTGCTGCGCCTTTCAGCACGTTAATTGAGTTTATAAGGGTGTCGTGTATCCGGTGCTCCTCGATATAGTCATCGGCCTCGTACAGGGATGTGGGCTCTCGCCTGTATCTTATTTTGTCGTAAGGAGAACTGACAAGAATGAATTTCATACCTTTTGTTTCAGGCCTGCCTTTAAGGCGCTTGCATACTTCAAACCCAAAAATTTTCGGAAGGCCCACCTCAACGATTGCGACGAAAGGCAGTTCCTTAACCGCCTTTACCATTGCCTCTATCCCGTCGGAAGCAGCAATCGTATGATAACCGTTGGCATGGAGCAAAGAGGTTATTTCGTTCATGACAGCCGGATTGGAATGAGCCACAATTATTTTGACGTTGTCTACGGGTTGTTCGGTCGCCAGGGCTGGTTTTTTTACAAGCAGGGACGTACTGCATTTGGGACATTTAAACCTCGATCCCCCGGCCGTCAGTTTTTCTTCAGCGACCTTCAGTCTCGTCTTACATTTCGGGCATATTACAACCACTGTCTGTTCCCCCTCGGCAGCAGGAGTTTTATCGCTGCAAGACCCGTGAGGAATCCACCGAGATGGGCGAACCATGCAACACCGCCTCCCCCATGAGGTCCTGAACTCAGCATGCCGTTAATGAATTGTATAATAGCCCAAAATACTATAACTATCAAGGCTGGAATCCTGACAGTGGTTACGAAAAAACCGAAAAACAGCAATGTATGAACATTGGCCCTCGGAAAAAGCAGAACGTATGCTCCCAAAATACCCGAGACAGCTCCGCTCGCACCGATCATGGGCGTCATGGAGTCCGGGTTTATGAGAGTATGGCTGTAAGCGGCGGCAACGCCGCACAAAAGGTAGAAGAAAATAAACCTCATATGACCTAGGCGGTCCTCAATATTGTTGCCGAATATCCATAAATAGAGCATGTTGCCGCCGAGGTGAAAAAGGCCGCCGTGCATGAACATGGAGGAAAAGAGTGTCAACACCGGCGGGATCGGCTGTTGTGATTCGAACGTCAAAAGGAAGTGGGGGATTGCGCCATATGAATAAGCGACCTCTCTCATGCCGGAACGGGAGGTCAACTGCAGCACAAATATGAATATATTGGCGGCGATAATCCCGATTGTAACAAGCGGAAATATTGACGTGGGATTATCGTCCTTATAAGGGATCACGGTTATTCCTCATTATCCGAAGCGCTGAAACGCAACACTGCTCATTATACGGCAAAGGCATGTAAGTGTCAAAAAAATATCGGAAATTCGTGCTTGCATTCTGGTAATTAGATATGCTATAACGTTACGGTCATAATAACACAGGAAGAATTTAAGGGGGGTAGGGGTATATGAATAGTAAAAAATTCATTGCAATATTTTTTTTCGTATCATTAATCATTTTCCCCATATGCGTTAACACTGCGAAAGGCGCTGTTTCCAAGGACGCTAAATTGTGCCTTGCATGCCATTCGGATCAGACATTAACCAAGAAGCTTCAGGATAAATCAATGCTCTCCTTATATATAAATGAAAGCGAATTTGCAGCCTCTGTCCACGTAAAGACAGGCTGTTCCGGATGCCATCGTGACATCTCTTTGGACAATCACCCTGTAGTGAAAAAAATCACGAGTAAAAGAAATTACATGATACAGCAGTCGGGAAAATGTTCGGTATGTCATACCGCCGAGGAGCTCGACAAGAGACAGCCTATCCACAGATCTTTGGCTGCCAAAGGTACCTGTGTTGAATGCCACGGCTCGCATTATATCAGGGCAATGGCGGTCGAGAAAATCGGGATAAAGGAAAATCAGTACTGCATCACGTGTCACCGGAACAGAATCAGCATGACCATGAAAAACCGCGAAACTCTCTCTGTATATGTGGATGAGTCGGTCATTAAAAACTCTGCGCACGGAAAGCTTCAATGCACGGAATGCCACACCGGTTTTTCAAAGACTTCACACCCGATGAGATCCTTTGACAGTGTTCGCGATTACTCTGTGATTACCTCGGAAATCTGCTGGAAATGCCATGCGGATGCATACAAACTGTACGAGGCAAGCGTTCATAATGAGCACTTGAAAGCCGGCAATATGAAAGCGCCCGCCTGCACAGACTGCCACGGCTCGCATTCTGCGGTGAGTGCAAAGAAGGATAGGAGTATCGGGTTGACTTCCTGCAATAAGTGCCACAGAGATATGAGTCCTTCATTTGAGGCGAGTATCCATGGAAAGGCGTTGAAGAAGGGCAATAAGGATGCGCCGGTATGCTCTTCATGCCACAATGCTCACGATGTCGAATCCACTGCCGCGACGACAAAAATCAAGGCCGGATGCCTTAAGTGTCATAAAGACGCTGCAAAGGTACACAGCAAGTGGCTTAAGAATCCTCCGATAACATTGCCCACATTTGCGGAGGCCCATTTCGATGTGGTTTCCTGTGCCGCATGCCATGCCTCCGGCGGGGAGCGCGGCATTTATCTGAGCCTCTATAACAGGAGAACAAATAAACCGCTGACGGAACAGGAGCTCATGGACATGTTCGGAACGGACTCAGCGGGACTGACGGCCAAAATGGATACAAACGGAGACGGCCTCGTCGATGCGAAAGAGGTATGGGACATCTTCCATGATTTGTTCAATAAGGGCGTGATCGCTATTTTCATGGGGAAGATGGATGTGCGCACCGCTGAACAGGCCCACATGATAGGTGGGAAGGAAGAGGGGATAAAAGATTGCGGGAAGTGCCACCATCCGGAGGCGGAATTCTTCAAGAATGTGTATGTTGTGATGAAGAAAGATGAAGGCAATCCGGTCTTGCTTGAAGCAAAAAGGGATGTCCTCAATTCCGTTTATTCCATACTGCCGATAAGTAAGTTTTATGCCATCGGAAGCAGCAGTATAAAGCTTTTGGATATCCTCTTCATAGTCGCTTTAATCGGCGGGATTGCGGTACCGATCGGACATATTTCTTTAAGAATCATCACTTCGCCGATCAGGGCTTTGAGAAGAATGGGGAAGGGAGGGAAAAAATAATGGAAAGGATCCATCTTCATGCGTTACCTGTAAGGATTTGGCACTGGGTTAACCTGGCGGCTTTTATTATCCTGATAGTGACGGGCGCACAGATAAAAATGGGGGATAAGATAAATCTGTTTTCATTCGAGACCGCTGTTGACGTCCATAGCTGGCTGGGGTTCATACTGATAGCGAATTACTTCATATGGCTTGTATATTACCTTGTAACAAGAAACATTAAAATCTATATCCCGCCGCTCCATCATCCGGTCGAGTTCGCCAAAAAGGCTCTCACACAGGCAAAATTCTACGGGTGGGGCATAATGGTCGGGGATGACAACCCGCATCACCCCACGTTTTATAACAAGTTTAATCCCATGCAGCAGGTATCATACCTTATGATCATGGTCCTTCTGATACCTTTGCAACTGATAACCGGCCTTTTTCTCTGGGACCCGCACCTGTTCGGTCCGGGGGTGAACCTCATCGGAGGAATCCAGATTGCGGACCTTATCCACGTCGGCCTCTGGATCTTCTTCAGCGCCTTTATGATCGTGCATTTCTACCTCGCTACGCTCGGGCATACTCCCATGGCCCATATCATCGCGATGTTTAAGGGTTATGAGGAAGTACACGAGGAGCACGGTCATGTACATGACGAGGGGCACGATGAAGGGCAAGGGAACGTCCATGCCGAAGAACACGGGCACAGCCACTGATTAGTCGGAAGAATTATTGATATTGGAAAAGCGGGGATCCAAAGCCCCGCTTTTTTTGTGATGACAACAAAATTGCCTCAATACTTCACATGCGATCAAGAAAGATAGCAACTATTGCCGTCGAAAAGAAGAATGCGACTCAGAAAATATCCGAATTATCCGCCTTGATTACTCTTCTCAAAAGAAGGAAAATGGATACAGTAGTCGAAATAGGTACGGCAAAGGGAGGAACACTTTATACATGGTGTAAAATTTCCCGACCTGACGCATTGATAGTAAGCATAGATATGCCCGGCGGCCCCTTCGGCGGCGGCTATACATTAAATGATGTCAGAAAATTCAGAAAATATAAAAGAATAAAGCAGAAACTCTATTTTCTCAGAGAAGATTCGCACAAACAGACTACAAAAAAGAGATTGATGGAAATATTAAAGGGAAGGGATATAGATTTCTTGATGATCGACGGAGATCACAGCTACAGAGGCGTAAAAAAAGACTTCCAGTTATATTCGCCGTTGGTAAAACAAAATGGTCTCATTGTATTCCATGATATCCTTTTTCATCCGAAAGTACCGAAATGCAAGGTGGAAAAATTCTGGAATGAAATTAAAACCCGTTTTAAATACATAGAATTCATTGATAAAAAAGATGATCGCGGTTGGGGGCAATGGGGCGGAATTGGCGTGATCTATTATCAGACTTTGTAGACCGAAAGGAAGAAGGCCTCTTTTTCGTGCAGTAGTCTTACAGACCGCGAAAGCTCTGTGACGGTGAATTGCAGTATCTCTTCCGGCTTGACATAAAAGAGTTCCACACTTCTCTGTGGGGTGTAGTATGTGAGGAAGCTTACATGCAAGGCTTCTCCGCATAACGCGAAAAGTTTCTTCAGGACATGCCGCGCGGACTCCTCAACTCCTGCAATCCTGAGGTTGAATACGCCGCATACAATGATGATATCGAATTGCCGGTTCAACTCCTCCTCATCGATATCAATCGCGATGAACTCCGCCTCCGGGTACTTGCTTTGAGCGAGTGCGATCAGGTTCGGGTTAACGTCGATACCACAGTAAGAAGGGAAGAATCCCCTTTCCTTCAAAAACCCGTAGAAATCGCCCTTGCCGCATCCGAAGTCGAGTATTTTTTTCCCCGGGATATCACCGGCAACAGAGATGAATCTCTCATATCTGCGGACCTGGCCTTCAGGGGTCCACCTCACGGCCTGGGGCGCATCACCGAAGTCCCTGAGGTGCCTGTCGTAGAAAGTCAGGAGTTCCTTTTTGCCGAGCGGGTCCATGGTTATCATATGGTATCATATATGGTAAAAACAGTGAATGATATGGTACATTTTGGTATTAATAATAAAGGAGTTTTTTATGGAAGATTTCCAGTACAAACAGTATACGGAAGAAGAAAATAGGATTTACAATGAGTCCATGGATGTGATAATGAGAGGTTTGAAAAATGGGCTGAGCTTTCACGAAGCCTGCAGCTCTGTTGAAGTGCGGGATGAGGAGCTGAAAAATTTCATTCTGGACGATGCGCTCAAGATAATGATCGCAGACATGCACTATATCAAAAGCCTTTCCCTGCAGCAGGTTGCCGACGCGCTTCAGTTGCCGTTTGCAAAAATCGAAAAGGCGAATGCAGAGATGCTCGAAGACATATCCATAACGAATGAAGAAGTTTTTAAGCTTAAGGATTGTGGTGGAACTCAATACGGAAATGCTTAGGAGAAGAGATGGAAGGAGAGGCGAAAAAAGTCAGACTCTATTCCCTGAGTACCTGCCCCCAATGCAAAGGTCTTAAGCAGTTTCTCGATAATAACAATATAATGTATGAACTGATTGAGGTGGACCTGCTTGACAGCGGAGAACAGTGGGTTGCTTCGAAAGAACTTAAAAGGTATAATCCCTCCGCCACTTTTCCGACCCTGGTGGTAGAAGAAGTCATAAAAGGCCTTGATGAAGAAGCGATCAGGGGTGCCCTGGGTATCAAATAAAATATAAAGGTGACCGTAAAGAATATTAAAGGAGAATCAGCGATATGTTTTGGAGTGATGTTCTGCCGCTCGGCAGCTTAAAAAAGAACGGGTATATCATCGAGAATATAATCTGGGACTTTGACCCCAAACAGTTGGTCCCGCCGAGGTGTAAGACGGCCGGTGAAGAACCTGTACCCAAGCTGAATATATCGGGATTTATTCTGTATGTTGAAACAGTAGGTAAGGAACCCGGCCTTTTCCTCATGGCTCATAAGGCATCCGGATATGCGGAGACGCTCGCCCGGATAGAAGGTATCCCGGATGAACTGATTTCCGGGGCCATTGAGGAGAATAAGGCTAAAGAGTATTGCGGCATGTATCCCATGAATCAAAAAATGAAAGAATGGCTCATGAAGGAACTCGGTATTACCGGCACCTGAAATTTTCATCGGACAGTCAAATGTCATCTCCCTCTTGTCAATAAAGCCTGCGTAAAGTTATAATCTCGGACGGTTCGTCGAACAATCATCCGGTTTTGAACGAGGTAAAAAATATGCCTATGAATACAGCTGATAATATGCTTTTGCTGCTCGAGATCGGCACCGAAGATTTACCTGCCAGGTTCCTGCCGTCTGCAATGCAGCAACTGAAGGAAAATACCGGCAGGATATTCAGGGAATATTACATACCATTTACCGATATAAAGACATACGGCACTCCACGAAGAGTTGCAGTCGTTGCAGACGGAATCCCACTGATGCAGAAGGACAGGACAAAGGAAATCTTCGGCCCTTCCAGAAAGGTTGCCTTTGATGAAAAAGGGAACCCTGCAAAAGCTGCTGAAGGATTTGCCAGGTCACTGGGCATACCGGTGGAGAACCTTGTGGTTAAAAGCAAAGAAAAGGGCGAGTATGTTGCAGCGGTTATAGAAGAAAAGGGTGCGCAGGTAAAGGAGATACTGCCCGAAGTCTTGAAGAAAATCGTTTTCTCTATCCACCTCCCGAAGGCAATGAGGTGGGGCAGCGGCAGTATCAGGTTCGCCAGGCCTATACGGTGGTTAATGGCGCTCTTCAATAATGAAGCCGTCAGTTTTGAGATAGAGGGGATACAAAGCGGCAATCTGACCAGGGGGCACAGATTTCTGTCGCCTGCATCCTTTCAGATGAAAGAGATAATGAGCTATAAAAGCCTGCTCGCAAATAACTATGTGATAGTGGACCCCGAAGAGAGGAAAAGGACCATCCTGAAAAAGATTGAACGGATACTGGAACCCTTTGAGGAGAGCATCGTCGAGGATGAGGACCTGCTTGAGACTGTTATAAATCTCGTGGAATATCCTGTCCCTGTTGCAGCGACTTTTTCCGCGGGATATCTGAATCTGCCGGAAGAACTGCTCATTACGGTAATGAAAGGCCATCAGAAATACTTTGCGGTGAAGAACAGGGATGGCGATATCACAAATCACTTTATAGTGGTAAGCAATACGAGCGAAAACAATGCAGAGACTGTCAGGGCAGGTGCTGAACGTGTCATCAGGGCGCGGTTTGAGGATGCGCGGTTCTATTTCGAAGAGGACGGTAAAAAACCTCTTGCCGAAAGGGTGGATGACCTTAAAAAGGTCACTTTCCAGGAAGGGCTCGGAAGCCTGTATGAGAAAACAGAAAGGCTGGTCGCAATAGCAGGTTATCTCGGTGATAAAATTCTGCCTTCTAAAAAAGACATCCTCGTCCGTGCTGCAAGACTTGCAAAAACGGATCTGGTTACCGGAGTTGTCAGGGAATTCCCCGAACTTCAGGGGGTTATGGGCAGGCATTATGCTCTCAGGGACGGAGAAGATGAGGCTGTGGCAGCGGCGCTTGAGGAGCAGTACCTTCCGGCGCATTCAGGCGGCAGGCTTCCGCAGTCCGATGCAGGCTCCCTTCTCAGCATTGCAGACAAAACAGACAGTATAGCAGCTTTTTTCTCCCTGGGGCTCATCCCCTCGGGATCCGAGGACCCGTTCGCCCTCAGGAGGCAGGCACTGGGGGTCACAGCGGTCATGCTTGACAGGGGGTTCGGCGTTACAGTAAAAGACCTCGTTCATAAAACATTGGAGACGCTGCGGATAAAAGAGTTGCAGGAGGTGGAGGGGAGGGTGTTGAAATTCTTCGAAAACAGAGTGGAAAATGTGTTGTCAGGCAAAGGATATCCTTTCGACATTATACAGGCCGTGATTCCCCTGTCGCTTCATATACCCCTGAAAAATATCGAGGAGAGGATCAGGGCAATAGAGAAATTCAAAGAGAACGCGGGGTACAACGATTTCCTCACCGCCATAAAACGGGTGAATAATATCATCCCTGGAAAACCGGTCCCGGTGGTAAAAGAGGGACTTCTCATTGAAGAACCCGAGAAAACCCTCAAAGAGAACCTCGATTCCTTAAAATCCGATTTCGGGAAGTTTCTCGCGGAAGGGAGTTTCCATGATGCGATCAATATTCTCCCTGTGCTTACCGCGCCGATCAACAATTTCTTTGACAAAGTGCTTGTTATGGATAAGAGGGAAGAAATCAGGTTGAACCGGCTTTCTTTACTGAACGAGATATGGAAAGTCGTCTCCACGGTCGCGGATTTCTCAAAGCTTTCCTCTGTTTAAGAAAAGCCATTTTTTGATTTTTTAAAACATTTCAAATCAGTTCCGATACCCTCCCCTTAATCCTCTCCCATCAAGGGAGGGGAGATTCCCCTGTATTAAGAGGGGTAAAGGGTTATGTCTCCCTATCCCCGGGTATGGTGATGAAGTTTATAGTTTATGTACAGACATAATTAGATTCTCGTTGCGTTACAATAACAAATGACGGTTGCAGGAAGATTTTCGGCTCTGCAGTTTAGAGACTTCAGGCTCTTCTGGTTCGGACAGATTGTCTCATTGTCCGGAACGTGGATGCAGTCTGTCGCACAGGGATGGCTTGTGTACAGCCTGACAAAATCCCCTTTATACCTCGGCCTGGTCGCCGCTTCCGGTTCGCTGCCGATCCTTTTATTCACCCTTGCCGGAGGAGTGGCTGCGGACAGGTTCAGGAAGAGAAACCTGCTTTTGACGACCCAGGCGTTATCGATCCTGCCTGCTTTTCTGCTCGGCATCCTTACAGACATTAATATGATTACCGTCTGGCAGGTTGCCCTTCTTGCCGCCGTCCTCGGCACTGTTAACGCCTTCGACATACCTGCAAGGCAGTCTTTCCTAATAGAACTGGTCGGCAGGGACAGTCTGACGAGCGCTATTGCGCTGAATTCCGCCGCATTCCACGGAGCCCGCATGATAGGGCCTCTTATAGCGGGTACGACTATCGCTTCTCTGGGGCTTCCCGCATGCTTTTATCTGAATGCCCTGAGTTTTGTCGCTGTTATCATTGCCCTTTCAAGAATGGAGATCAGGGGCGCAATACAAGATACCTCGAGCGGGTTCTTAAGGGATTTCAATGAAGGAATACGGTTCATAAAGAGCAGGCCCGAGATTTACAGGGCGATACTCCTTATCGGCGTATTCAGTCTCGTAGCAATGCCGTTTATAACCCTTCTTCCCATATTTGCAGGCGAAGTGCTGAAAGCGGGTGCGACGGGGTTCGGCTTTCTCGTTGGGGCCACAGGCGCCGGCGCTCTCGCGGCGGCTTTATCTCTGGCGTTCAGGCGCGATATAGCGGACAAGAGCAGGTTCATATCGGCAGCCGCCCTTATCTCCTCTTTCGCCCTTCTTGTCTTCTCGATGTCCCGGAGCTTGCCGCTCTCGGTCGCCGCCCTCATACTGGTCGGGTGGGGACTGGTAAGCTTTCTTGCGACAGTAAACAGTTTTATTCAGCTTTCGGTGCCGGACAATCTGAGGGGAAGGGTAATGAGTGTATTTACACTCGTATTTCTGGGTACTGCGCCGCTCGGCAACTCAATTGTCGGATTTGCGGCTGATTATACAGGTACTCCAAAAATAGTGACCATCTCAGCCTTAATATGTATGGCCGCTTCAGTAATCTTCTCCATGAAAATATCCGGAGGTAAGTGGTATAGTAGGCTCTCATGAAGGTGCTCGCCGTAGAAACATCCACTCTGCTTGGAGGTGTGGCGATCTGCGATGATAAGGCAGGTCTTATCGCTGAAGTGAGGCTCAACGTGAAATCGACTCATTCCGAAAGGCTGATGACCGGGATCGACTACGTTTTGAAGCAGTCTTCCCTGACAATACATGATATGGACGTCTTTGCTGTGGCGACAGGGCCGGGCTCATTCACCGGCCTCAGGATAGGACTGAGCACTGTAAAAGGTTTTTCCTTTGCAACGGGGAAGCCTGTAGTCTCTGTGCCGACACTTGAGGCGCTTGCGTGGAACGTCGCTTACTGCAGGCACCCTGTCTGCACGGTGCTTGACGCAAGGAAAAAAGAGGTGTATGCCGCGGTTTTTCAATGGGAGGAAAAGGGCTTTGCGAGGGTGATCGATGAAATATCGGTCAACGTGGGCAGGCTTATGGAAAAGATTACCTCCGCGTTGACAGATGGATTGAATGGCGGGGAAATTCTTTTTATCGGTGAAGGAGCTGTTATCTACAGAGATGAAATAGCCGGCATAATGAGAGGGCAGGCGATTTTCGCTCCTCCGGGTAAGATGGTCCCTTCGCCCGCTAATGTCGCATATCTCGGTCTGAAAAAAGCACTGAGCGGAGAGTATTCGGAGCCTGCAAGCCTTATCCCTTTCTATATCAGGAGATCGGAAGCTGAGCTGCAATCAAATGGATGACGTAGAACTCCGGGAAATGCTCCCGGAGGATATACCGGCGGTACTTGCGATCGAGCGCCTTTCCTTCAGCGCCCCATGGTCAGAGGCAGCCTTTTCCAGCGAAATCAACAAGCCTTATGCATTCACAAGGGTTGCGGTATCGGAAGATACAATCGCCGGTTATATATGTGTGAACCTTGTCCTGGATGAGGCCCATATCATGAACCTCGCAGTGCATCCCGGGTCCAGGAGGCGCGGCATTGCGACGATGCTGTTAAAAGAAGCTCTGAATGAATTGAAAAAGACAGGGGCCGCTTTCTTTTACCTTGAGGTGAGGCTCTCCAACCTTGCCGCCAGGCAGTTCTATGAAGGGCTCGGTTTCAGGGTCGCAGGCTTGAGAAAAAACTATTATCAATCGCCGGACGAGGACGCAGTCCTGATGACGTTCGGAATCTGATTAATCCCAGACCCCTTCGATACCTGTCCCGCATTTGGGGCACTTGCCTTCTTTGATCTTATCTTCGCCAATCCTGAAACCGAAGCGCCTGATGAGCAGTTCCTTGCATTGGGGGCAATAGGTGTTCTCTCCGCCTTCTCCCGGGACGTTGCCTTCGTATACATACTTCAGTCCCGTCTCGAAGCCGATATCTCTCGCTCTCCGGAGCGTTTTTACCGGCGTCCTCGGCTTGTCCATTATTTTATAGGTTGGGTAGAACTGGGTTACATGCCATGGTATTGCAGCATCTACCGATTTGATGAACCCCGCAATTTTTCTCAGGTCTTCCTCGGAGTCGTTGTAGTCCGGGATCAGCAGAGTCGTCACCTCAACCCAGACCCCAAGCTCCTTCATAAGTCTGATAGTCTCTTTTACCGGTTCGAGCCGCGCCCCGCAGACCTTCTTGTAAAAATCATCGTCTCCCTTAAGGTCGATGTTGTTGCCGTCGAGATAGGGCGCGATGACTTTTGTTGCTTCCGGAGTCGTATATCCGTTGCTCACAAATATATTCCTGATGCCTCTTTCATGTGCGAGCCTTGCACAGTCAAAGGCGAACTCAAAGAAGATCGTCGGCTCCGTATACGTATATGAGATGCTTTCACAGCCATTCCTTGCCGCCGCCTCAATTATATCTTCGGGCGTAAAATCGTTGCCGGGTATGTCCTCATGTTCCTTCGGATACTGGGAAATCTCGAAATTCTGACAGTGTTCGCATCTGAAATTGCAGCCCACTGATGAGATGGAAAAAGATGACGAGGCAGGCAGGAAATGGAAAAGGGGCTTCTTTTCTATGGGGTCGATGTTCGTGGAGATGACTTTCCCGTAAACGAGGCTGTATAAACTACCGTCCAGGTTCTTTCTTACATAACAGATGCCTCTCTTGCCTTCTTTGATATGGCAGTCATGACTGCAGAGGAAGCACCTGACTTTCTTCTCGCCGAGCTTTTCATAAAACATCGCCTCTTTCATAATTTCACTCATCAGTTGTAAAACTTCTCCTTATGAGGTGGATATGATGTAAAACCTTTTCCTGAGACATCTCAGGTTTCACTTCTTTTCGAAAAGCCCCTTGTACTGCCCATACCCTTCCTCGTCCAGGTCTTCCACGGGAACAAAACGGAGGGCAGTTGAGTTCATGCAGTAGCGGAGACCTGTCGGCGCTGGACCGTCCGGGAATACGTGGCCAAGATGGGAATCGGCGAGCCTGCTTCTTACTTTCGTCCTCCCGAAGAACAGGCTCCAGTCTTCTTTTTCCACGATATTGCCCGGTTCAAGAGGTTTGGTGAAGCTCGGCCATCCAGTGCCTGTATCATATTTATCAAGAGAGCTGAAAAGGGGCTCTCCCGAAACGATGTCGACGTATATCCCGCTTCTTTTGTTGTCCCAGTATTCATTGTCAAAGGGCTTCTCGGTCCCTTCTTCCTGGGTGACCTTATACTGTATCGGCGTCAATTTCCTTTTAAGCTCCTCTTTTGATGGCTTGATGAATTTTTTGTCGGAGCTTCCCATCTGTTTCTCCTCTTTTCTTTCACCCCATATTTTTTTCAGGTACCGGTCGCGGCCGGAGTTTAACCGGTAAAAGTTGTACCGTATCGGGTTCTTCTTATAATAGTCCTGGTGATATTCTTCCGCCCTGTTGAATGCAGGAGCAGGCAATATTTCCGTAATGATCGGTTTGCCGTATCTGCCGGATTTCTGCAGGTCTTCTTTTGATTTTTCGGCAAGGCGTTTCTGTTCCTCGTTATGGTAGAAGACTGCTGCCCTGTATTGCCTGCCGCGGTCGACGAACTGGCCGTCCGGATCTGTGGGGTCTATCTGCCTCCAGAATACTTCGAGCAGCTCCGCGTAAGTGATTTTTTCGGGGTCGTATATGACTTGAACGACCTCTATATGTCCGGTGCCTCCCCCTGAAACCTCTTTGTACGTAGGATTCGGCTTGTGTCCTCCCGTGTACCCTGAAATGACTTCCCTGACGCCCTCCAGTTTTTCAAAAGGAGGTTCCATGCACCAGAAACAGCCGCCTGCAAAAGTAGCCTTTGCAAGGCTGCCCGCGCCTGCGTCCGGGGACTCCTTTCCGTTCCTGTCGGCACAAGATATGCTTATCATCGCGAGACTGAAAATACCGAAAATAATAATGAAAAATTTGTTAATATCCAAATTACAAACAGACTCTACCTTATATGCATAAAGTCCATACCGCCCGGCATGTGTGGCATCTGCATCTTCTGATATCCGGCCGGAACCTCAAAGAGGCTTTGCTGCTGGGACCCCATCCTGATGTTTCTGAATTCCTGGGTCCATGAGCCATCCACAGCCGCTGTCTTTACAGGAAAGTCTATGTCTGTTGCAAACCACTGATAAACCTGATCCTGCCTGTTCCCCGCTTTATAGGTGATAAGATACTTTATTGCCGGATGGCCATCGACAGTTTCCCTGCCCACTTCCTTCCTTTCAATTTCTCCCTCGAATTTTTCTTCAACTTTGGGCTTTTTGCCCAAGTCGAGCGGCATTTCCATATACATTTTCTCCGAAGGCATGATGTTCCAGACTACCTTCTTATCGATCCTCGTTATTACGGTCATATCCTCCATGCTCTGCATGTCCATCCTGAACATATCAGGTTTGTAGTAGATCTTTCCGGTAATTTTTTCGCCGCCTTCATATGTCATGACAGTGTCGGCAGAGAATTCGGTCGCAAATGCAGCGCCCTGAAATAAAACGATCAGTGAAAGGACCATTAGAAACTTTCTCAGCATAAGAACCTCCCTTGTTCAGTTGATTTAAATGTATCATAACTTGGCCGTCAGTTCAAATGCGAATGAGGCGGACCGGATATCCCGAATGGCAATGCCTGTTTTGCTCCATGAATATCTTTACTCAGGCTGCTATAATAATGTCCACAGACAATGAGGGCCAGATTCAATATCGATCCTTATCTGCAGGTCTTCCGCAGCCGGCGCATTGCAGTTATTACATTCCTTGGTTTTGCCTCGGGACTCCCGCTGGCACTGACCGGCGGTACCCTCCAGGCGTGGATGGCTGTGACCGGGGTGGACCTGCGCACTATCGGGGTATTTGCCCTGGTAGGGTTGCCGTATACACTTAAATTCCTCTGGTCGCCGCTCATGGACCGGTTTGTACCTCCGTGGCTGGGAAGGCGCCGGGGGTGGATAATCGTCACTCAGTTATCCCTTATGGCCGGTATTGCAGCAATGGCTTTCAGTGCGCCGCGGCAGGCTCCCCTCCTGCTGGCATTACTCGCCCTGGCAGTCGCTTTTTTATCCGCCTCCCAGGACATAGTAATCGATGCTTACCGCACTGATGTCCTGCGCGAAAAGGAAAGAGGAATAGGCGCCGCAGTGTTCGTGCTGGGTTACCGGGTTGCGGCGCTGGTATCGGGCGCCTTCGCACTTATTTTTGCCGACCACATCGGCTGGCGTAATACTTATTTATTGATGGCCGTAATAATGGGCATCGGGATACTTACAACTCTCCTGGGGACTGAACCGGATGGGAAGATAGTCCCTCCGGCCAGCATGAAGGAAGCTGTATTGGGGCCTATGAGAGATTTTTTTTCGAGGGACCCGGCTTTTCTGCTCCTGATGCTGATAATACTCTATAAGCTCGGAGATGCATATGCGGGAACGTTGACAACAGCGTTTCTCATCAGGGGGCTCGGCTTCTCCGTCAGTGAAGTGGGAACCATCAATAAAGCGCTCGGATTTGCATCACTGATCGCAGGGGCGATGTTCGGAGGCGCCTTAATGGTACGCCTGCAGCTTTTTCGTTCTCTGCTGGTGTTCGGCGTCCTGCAGGCCGTATCCAACCTCTCGTTCATGGCCCTTGCATTGGTCGGGAAAAGCTATGGCATGCTGGTCTTTGCCGTCGCCTTCGAAAACTTCACCGGCGGCATGGGCACCGCTGCCTTTGTCTCTCTCCTTATGGCGATGTGCAACCGCCGCTATACGGCAACGCAATACGCGTTATTATCTTCTCTGGCTGCTTTGGGGAGGATATTCGTCTCGCCGACTTCGGGTTTCCTCGTCGAGTTTATGGGCTGGCCGGGTTTCTTTTTTGTGACCTTTCTCACTGCCCTGCCGGGGTTGGCACTTCTCTGTCGGCTGCGCAATGTGATATCCGGATTAAAAAGTGAAATTCCGTAAAATAAAATATCTTGTAACAATTTCCGTCATCCCCCGGAGGTCCCGAATGCTTTCGGGATTGAGAATGAGCTCAAAAACCCTATCCCCGGCTTAAATTTATGGATAATATAGGCTTGGCCTTAATACAATGATGCCCGGTTTGTGCGCAATATATTTTCTAAAGTCCTGATCGACTACTTTCCTGTATTCCTTTTGAGACGAGGCATGTCTTAAAAAAAAGCTGTCTACATCTCTGATAAATATTCCGACATGTGAAACGTCCAATCCTTTTACATCGGAATAAATCCCGGTGTAATCGCCTGTCCGCAGTTCCTTCAAAACCAGGTCATCAACAGATTCTGAAGGGATATATGCGATGTCCCGCTTTACGGGCCGGATCCCGGGCAGAATATGCGTTCCGTCTTCCTGCCTGTTAAGCACTTTTTGAACTTTCACTGTCCTGGGGCCGCCGATTTTTTCAGTAACGTCTTCAACAAACTCCTTATTGAACTCCCTCCAGTCGGTGAAGAAATGATTTCTATTTCCGAATGAAACAATCCATGACCGGTACCTGACCTTCCTCAGATTCTCTTCGAACCCGGAAAAGGATTCCGACAGACGCATTGCCTCTATGTATTCAAGGAACGTAAAACAGTCGACCCACCGGAGGTTTATGATAAAGACTTCCGGGGCATCCTTGCCGCCGGTCAGAGTCGATTCGGCATAATCCACGCCGAGGAATTTCGAGGAAAGGAAGTCTATCCGGCTACCGGTATCACCTATCAGGGCGGATTCCCGGATGATGTCATTCCAGCCGTCCTCGGATAATTTACCCAATAGGATGCGCACCATTATATGATATTATAGTCGACAATGAAGATCATTGATATTCACACCCACGGAGCCGGCGGGTTCGATACTAGGACAAACAATGTCGACGATATCCTTTCAATTGCCGAAATTCACGGTCGCAGCGGGGTCTCGGCAATTGTACCCGCCATATATTCCTCCGACATTCGTGTGATGCGCTCTCATATGGAGACTGTCAGGAAGGCCATGCAAGTCCGGAACGCGGGATGCGGGATACAGGCGGCGGGAAGAGACGAAAAAAATACCCGGCCTTCCAGGATTATCGGGGTTCATCTCGAAGGGCCGTTTCTTAATCCATCTCAATGCGGGGCACTTGACGGATTATCATTTATCAGACCTGACAAATCCAGTCTTCTTAATCTCATCGAAGGATTTGAGGATATGATCAAAATAATCACCGTTGCGCCGGAAATAAGCGGAGCGCTCAGGCTGATCAAAGATATCGCAGACAGGGGCATTACCGTCAGCATGGGCCATTCCGATGCGACATATTCCGAGGCAGAGGCGGGTTTCAATGCCGGTGCGAGAGGGCTTACCCATCTCTTTAATGCCATGCGCGGTTTCCATCACAGGGAACCGGCAATCGCCGGGTTCGGACTCGCAAATCAGGATGTTTACATCGAGGTTATTGCAGACCCCTATCATCTGCACCCGAAAACGCTTGAGATGATATTCCGGATAAAAAGGCCCGACAGGATACTGCTTGTGTCGGATACCGTTAAAGAGACAAAAATTTGTCTTTCCTCATCGCCTCCTCTATCCGGCAGGTTACCCGGATTGGACGCCAGGAGAAGGAAAAAAGGAGTCACCGACTCGTCCGGCAGAATTCTCGGCGGTAGCATGACGGTTACGGAAACAGCGAAAAGGCTTATTGAGATAGGGTATGACGAGAGTGTTATAATGAAATGTATAACGAAGAATCCTGAAAGATATCTGTCAACAACATAGTCTGGAGGTATTATTATGGCGGAAAAAGTCATCATCTACGGCAAGAAAGGGTGACCCTTCACAGAGAAGGCCAGGTCGGCTTATGGAGAAAAAGCAGTTTATTTCGATGTCAAAGCGGACGGCACAAAATTAGAGGAGATGTTGAAACATTCGGGCGGCCTGAGAAAAGTCCCTGTTATTGTCGAAGAAGGCAGGGTTAGCGTCGGGTATGGCGGGGGCGCCTGAGGAGTGTAACGCCGGCAGGTTGCCGGTAAAGTACCCGGTTTAGAAATTCAGCTATATACAGGAAGCCCGATACGGACATGAATGGCGGTAGCCTGTCCTGATCTCAACATCAACCTTAGCCCGGGCCTTCTTATTGGTTGAACAGACAGGTGAAAAAATATAAACTAAACAAACCGGACTGGAGAGCAGGGTATGAAAGGCATAATTTTAGCCGGCGGTAGCGGGACGAGACTTTATCCGGTTACAAGGGGCGTCTGCAAACAGTTGTTGCCCATCTATGACAAGCCCATGATCTATTATCCCCTTTCGGTTCTCATGCTTACGGGAATAAAGGACATCCTGATTATATCGACCCCCCATGACCTCCCGCGATTCATCAATATCTTCGGTGACGGCTCTCAGCTTGGGCTGAATTTTTCATACAAGGAACAATTGCATCCCGGCGGCATTGCCGAGGCGTTTATCCTCGGCGAGAACTTCATCAAAGACGACAGCGTCTGTCTCGTTCTCGGCGATAATATTTTTTACGGACACGGTCTCACAAACATGCTGAAAAAAACGGTGACAGATGTGGAGACCATTGGCGGAGCGGTCATTTTCGGTTATTATGTGAACGACCCCGAGCGGTACGGCGTGGTTGAATTCGACAGCCAGGGGAATGCCCTTTCTGTTGAAGAGAAGCCGAAAGTCCCGAAATCGAAATATGCGGTGACCGGTCTGTATTTCTACGACAACGAGGTTACAGGAATTGCCCGGAGGATGCAGCCTTCCAGGAGGGGTGAACTCGAGATCACCGATGTGAACAAAGAGTATCTGAGGAAAGGCAGACTCAGGGTTGAACTGATGGGAAGGGGATATGCCTGGCTCGATACCGGAACGCATGCGAGCCTTCTGGAGGCAAGCGAGTTTATCGCGACGATCGAGAAGCGTCAGGGGCTGAAAATCGCCTGTATCGAAGAGATAGCCTATAAGCTGGGGTATATAAACAAAGATCAGCTCCACAGGCTTGCCGATAATCTGAACCATAATGAATACGGCAAATACCTATTGCGGCTGATAAAATAGACCTTTGTAGAGATGCCTTTTACTTTTAAGAAACTCTCAGTCCCCGGAATTATACTCGTCGAGCCGAAGCTTTTCGGCGACGCAAGAGGTTTTTTCATGGAGACCTACAAATATTCTGATTTTGCGGAGGCAGGTATCAAAGAGAATTTTGTTCAGGATAACTATTCAAGGTCGGGCCGTGGAGTATTGCGCGGGCTTCACTATCAGAAAAATCCGCACGCACAGGGGAAACTGGTGCAGTGCCTCAGAGGACGTATATTCGATGTCGCAGTCGATATCAGGAAAGATTCACCTACGTTCGGACGGTGGGTGCACGCAGAGCTGTCCGAAGAAAACAATCTCATGCTCTATGTGCCCCCGGCCTTTGCTCATGGGTTTGCCGTGCTGAGCGAGTCAGCCGATGTCACGTATAAATGCACGAAAGAATACTCGCCGGAAAGCGACAGGGGAATCATCTGGAACGATCCGGATATCAGGATCGCCTGGCCGGTCGGAGATCCCGTCATTTCCGAAAAGGATAGGAGGCATCCTTTGCTGAAAGAAGCTGACATTAATTTTGAATATGCAGGCTGATGTGATCATATGAAAGTCCTCATCACCGGAGCAAACGGCCAGCTTGCGAGGGAATTCCAGAAATTGTCGGAAGGCGATACCCATGATATAACGGCTTTCGATAAAGAACAGATGGATATAACAGACCCCGCGGCAGTTACGGAGACTATATCCCGTATTAAACCCGATGTTCTGTTAAACTGTGCGGCATATAATTTTGTGGACAAGGCAGAGGGATTTTTCGATGCTGCATATAAGGTGAACGCGGAAGGCGTGAAAAACCTGGCGTCGGCATGCGGGAAATGCGGTATCCTTCTGGTCCACTACAGCAGCGATTACGTCTTTGACGGCAGGAAAGAGGGTTTTTATACGGAAGAAGATGAACCGAACCCTATCAACAGTTATGGGAAGACCAAACTCGCAGGCGAAGAATTCCTGAAAGAGACCGGCCGGTTCCTGCTCTTCAGGGTCAGCTGGGTTTTCGGGGAAGGCTCTCAGAATTTCCTTTATCAACTCTCGGAATGGGCAAAAACCAAAAAAGTCCTGAAGGTGGTTTGCGACCAGATATCCATACCGACGTTCACGAAAGATATCGTCGCGCTGACGATGTTTGCGATAGCTAAAAATCTGAGAGGTCTTTACAATCTCACAAACAGCGGACATGCATCACGGTACGAGGTCGCCCGGTATTTTCTGGAGAGGCTCGGCATGGATAACCTTGTATTGCCCGTAACATCGGAGTATTTCCCGACGCCGGCCCGAAGGCCGTACTTTTCGGCAATGTCGAACCTTAAGCTTGCATGCGATCTGAATGTGAATGTTCCCGACTGGAGGACCGGCATCGACAGATATATCGAAATGACTTCCGGGGGAGAGGAAATATGACGCTCAAACTTTTAGTGACGGGCGGCGCGGGTTTTATCGGCAGCGAGTTTGTCAGGCAGGCTGTGAAAAGGGGATACGTTGTTTCGGTGGTGGACAAACTGAGCTATGCCGGCGACATGGAGAGGCTGAAGGAAGTGGAGAAAAACATTACCTTCCAAAAAGCCGATATCGCCGACAGGAAATCTCTTCTGAATATATTTGAATCCGGGAGGCCTGATGCCGTCGTCCACTGGGCCGCTGAAAGCCACGTGGACAGGAGCATAACCGATGCCGCCCCTTTCCTTGAATCGAATATAATGGGGACTCACGTGCTCCTTGAGATATCGAGGGAAAAGGGTATCGGCCAATTCATCAACATATCGACTGACGAGGTCTATGGCGACCTCGATGAGGAGGGCCGGTTTCTGGAAAAGACGGCCCTTAATCCGAGCTCTCCCTATTCTGCGAGCAAGGCATCCGCCGATATGCTCGGAAGGGCTTACCACAGGACATACGGACTCCCCGTGATCACCGTAAGACCGTCGAACAATTACGGTCCATGGCAATATCCCGAGAAGCTCATTCCGGTAATTATAATGAAGGCAGTGAATAACGAAAAAGTCCCCGTATATGCAAAAGGAGAGAACGTGAGAGAGTGGCTCTTCGTGTCCGATTGTGCGGAGGCGGTCTTTGGTGTCATGGAGAAAGGAAAAGCAGGCGAGATATATAACGTCGGCAGCGGAGTGGAAAAAAAGAACATAGAGGTGGTGAAGACAGTCCTGAAATTATTGGGGAAGCCGGAGGATTTAATAGAGTTTACGAAAGACCGGCTGGGACATGATTTCAGGTATTCCCTGGATTCGGGGAAGATAAGGGAACGGACGGGCTGGAAGGCCGGAACATCTTTTACCGAGGGCATGGAAAAGACGGTCCGGTGGTATCTTGATAATATGGAATGGGCAGGAAGCAAGATAAAAGGTCACCAGGGCTGAGGCTGGTCGTCACATGTTCACAGATGAAATCTTCAGGGAATACGACATAAGGGGAGTCGTCGGCAGGGATTTTGATGAGGAGTTCGCCGTCTCACTGGGAAAGGCGTTCAGCACGCTTCTCAGGCAAGCCATCCCCGGTGCAAGGCGGGTGAGTGTGGGAAAAGACGCCCGGCTGAGCTCGGATGGTCTTGCTTCGCATATTATGGAAGGGATAGTTTCGAGCGGCATCGACGTATACGACATAGGACTCTGTCCCACACCATTGCAGTATTTTTCTATCTTCAGTCTCGATCTTGACGGCGGTATCATGGTGACCGGGAGCCATAACCCTCCTGAATACAACGGCTTCAAACTGAGCGTCGGAAAAGAGACGATCTTCGGCGCCGACATTCAAAAAATCAACAGCATCATACAGGAGCAGGCGGCGGACGCACAACAGGGCAAGGGGCTTATCGAAAATTATGATATCATATCTTCATATATCGGTTTGATGACGGACAGGTTCTCCTATCTGTCCGGTTACGGTTACAGGAAAGTGAAAGTTGCGGTTGATGCCGGAAACGGGACAGGAGGCATTGCAGCGCCCAGAATACTGGAAGCGATGGGATGTGAAGTGATACCGCTTTACTGTGAGCCTGACGGAAGGTTTCCCAACCACCACCCGGACCCGACAGTTGTGGAGTATATACGGGATCTCATAAGGATAACAGGGGAACAGGAAGCGGATATCGGTGTCGGATATGACGGTGATGCGGACAGGATCGGCGTAGTCGACGGTTCGGGGCAGATAATATGGGGCGACCGGATGATGATTATCCTTTCGAGGGACATCCTTTCACGTCACCCGGGCGCGAAAATCATCGGGGACGTGAAGTGTTCCCAGCTTATGTTCGATGATATCGAAAAACACGGCGGGGCTCCGGTTATGTGGAAGACAGGCCACTCGCTCGTAAAAGACAAGATGAGGAAAGAAGGGGCGCTCCTTGCCGGGGAGTTCAGCGGCCACATCTTCATTGCCGACGGTTATTACGGCTACGACGATGCGCTCTACACAACTTTCCGTATCATCGAGATCATGAAAAAAACAGGACGGAGTATCAGGGAGCTCCTGGCGGACGTCCCTGATATGTATTCTACTCCCGAGATACGGATCGATTGCCGGGACAGTCTGAAAACGATTGTTGTGGAAAAGCTGGTGCGGCGATTCAGGGAATACGCTTTTTCAGGCAGCGGACCTGTGCCCATCGTGAGGACATACGATATAGACGGCATACGGGTCGTCTTCGAAAAAGGATGGGGACTGGTGCGTTCAAGCAACACCCAGCCTGTGATCGTCATGCGGTTCGAAGCCGAAGACGAGGAATCTCTGAACCGGTACAGATCTTTTCTGGAGGAAGAACTGGAGAAGGCGATCGGAAGCATGGAAAAAGGTTAAGGTTGAATGAAAACGATGTTCATTAAGACAGGGCATAGTATATTCGCTCATTCCCGGTCTTCGACGTCCGAGGTATTTTGCCTCATTAAAATTTTGACTTCGAACTTGACTTCGACCTTTGCCATGGCGGTATTCAAATGAAGGCCCTTATCCTTGCCGGCGGATCGGGGACAAGGCTCTGGCCTCTCAGCAGAAAAAACTTTCCGAAACAGTTCCTGAAACTGAACAGGGGGAGTTCTCTTTTGCAGGAGACTGTGGAGCGGCTCTCAAAAGCTGTTCCCACGAAAGACATTGTCGTGATGACGAACAATGAATACAAATTCCATGTGTTATCCGACCTGAGGTCATTGCCTGCCGGCAAGCCGCCTGTTCATAACATAATCCTTGAACCTGTGGGAAGAAATACGGCTCCTGCCATAGCTCTCGGAATAAAATACTGCATGGAAAAGCTCGGATCCAGGAAAGACGAAGTTTTGTTCATTTCTCCGTCCGACCATATTATTAACCCTGCCGACCGGTTTGCCGAATATCTCAGGCTTTCAGGAGAAGTGGCCCGGAAAGGCCATATCGTCACCTTCGGCATAAAGCCGACCAGACCTGAGACCGGATACGGGTATATAAAGTCCGGCAGACGAGCAAGATGGCGGTCTGCCAGCCGTGGAAGCAGAGGAGATAAAATGCGTTCAGGCCGCCGGGTGGGCAGGCAGATCGACATGGACTGCTTTGCCGTGGAGAAGTTTGCTGAAAAGCCCGATCTCGAAACTGCGCGGAGGTATATCCGTGAAGGCAATTACTACTGGAACTCGGGGATGTTCGCCTTCAGCATCGGCACCATGATTGAAGAATTCGCAAAGCATGCGCCTGAGATCAACAAAATGCTTAATTTAAGTTATGACAACCTTGTGTCGAACTTCGATAAGATGCCGGATATATCAATTGATTATGCCGTAGCGGAAAAGTCGGACAGGATAGCGATTATGCCGCTCGATATTTACTGGAACGATATCGGTTCATGGGATTCTCTCTATGAGGTCATGGATAAGGACGACAGGGGCAATATAAGTATGGGGGATACGATTGCTATCGATACAAAGGACACCCTTGTGATCAGCAATAAACGGCTTATCACCACAATCGGACTCGAAGACTGCCTGATAGTCGATACCGACGACGCTGTGCTTGTTGCTAAAAAAGGCGAGACGCAGAAGGTGAGAGAGATAGTATGCAGGCTGAATAAGGACAACCGGAAAGAGGCGCTGGAGCATCTCACGACGTATCGTCCGTGGGGCAGTTATTCAGTGCTCGAAGAAGGAGAGAGATACAAGATAAAGAGGATCGTGGTGAACCCCGGCGAACGGCTGAGCCTGCAGATGCACTACCACAGGTCCGAACACTGGGTTGTGGTGAGGGGCGCGGCAAGGGTTACCATAGGAGAGAGTGAAATATGCATACACGAAAACGAATCGGCATATGTCCCGAAATCCACTCTCCACAGACTCGAAAATCCTGGGAAAGTGCCGCTTGAGATAATAGAAGTTCAGAACGGCGAATATGTAGGCGAAGACGATATAGTGAGGCTCGACGACAAGTACGGCAGAAGCAAAAGTAAGGGGGCGCAGACCAAAGGTAAAAAGAAGGCTTAGTTGAGGTTAGGAGGGGATACATGAAAAAGGCTTTAATCACCGGCATCACCGGCCAGGACGGGTCCTATCTGGCTGAACTGCTTCTCTCAAAGGGCTACGAGGTCCACGGTCTGATCCGCAGATCGAGCGCCTTTAATACCGGCAGGATAGACCATATTTATACGGACCCGCATATCCCGGGTACGCGGCTGTTTCTCCACTATGGCGATCTCTCCGATTCAGGACAGCTCTCAAACCTCGTCTATAATATCAGGCCCGGCGAGATTTACCATCTGGGCGCCCAGAGTCATGTAAAGGTCAGTTTCGACATGCCGGAATACACGGGAGACATAGTCGCCATCGGCACAACAAGGCTGCTGGATGCGATAAGAAGAAGCGGCATACATGCAAAGTTTTACCAGGCATCTTCATCCGAGATGTTTGGAGCGTCCCCACCGCCGCAGAATGAAGGTACTCCGTTTTATCCCCGAAGCCCTTATGCGGCAGCCAAGTTATATGCTTACTGGATGACGGTGAATTACCGGGAAGGCTACGGGATGTTCGCCTGCAACGGCATACTCTTTAACCACGAGTCTCCCCGCAGGGGCGAAACATTCGTCACGAGAAAAATTACACGCGCACTCGCCAATATGATTGCGGGTAAACAGAAGAAGCTTTATCTCGGCAACCTCGAGTCGAAGAGGGACTGGGGGTTTGCTCCCGAGTATGTCGAATGCCAGTGGATGATACTCCAGCAGAACGAACCGGCTGATTTTGTGATCGGTACCGGCGAAAGCCATTCTGTCAGGGAGTTCGTCGAGAGGGCCTTCGGCTATGCAGGCATAGAAATAGAGTGGAGAGGTAAAGGCATAGATCTTAAGGGTGTTGTAAAATCCTTAACCTCAACCTTAACCTCTACCTTCACGGTTGGAGACACTTTGGTCGAAATAGACCCGAAATATTTCCGTCCGACTGAAGTGGATTTCCTGCAGGCGGACATCTCGAAGGCAAGGCAGAGACTCGGATGGGAGCCGAGGACAACCTTTTATGAACTGGTAAAGATTATGGTTGACTATGATATGAAACTTATCCATCTCAACCCCGTCGGCGAAGGCATAGAGATCTGTGAGAAAAAAGGATTCACTTATACCAGACACGGCCTCGCAAAGTATGAGAAGATAAGGGAACGGTGCTGAAGGCCGTAGAGTCTGTCCATAAAGTACGATTCCCGATAAAAAGTCGTCATTCTCGCGAAGGCGGGAATCCCTTCTTTTCAATGGTTTATGGACAGTCCCGTCAAGCCGGAGGATGACAACCCCCTGAGTTTATGGACAGACTCTTATTAGTTATGCAGGAATCGATAAATTACGGTTTTAAAAATGGGGAAAAACGATAAAATTTTTGTCGCCGGCGGGAATGGAATGGTTGGTTCTGCAATCATAAGAAGACTCGTTTCCGCCGGTTATAACAATATTATCTCAAACTATCACAGGAAAAAACCGGTCAAGAATTACGAATTACGCGTCACGTTTATCGAGCTCGACCTCAGGATGCAGTCCGATACCGAAGCGTTCTTCGAAAAGGAAAAGCCTGATGACGTCTTCCTCGCCGCTGCAAAAGTGGGCGGGATACTTGCAAACAGTACCTACCGCGCCGAGTTCATCTACGACAATATCATGATCGCTGCAAATGTCATACATGCTTCCTGCAAATACGGAGTGAAGAAACTGATCAACCTCGGCTCTTCATGCATCTATCCGAAATTCGCGCCCCAGCCCATGAAAGAGGAGTATCTCTTGACAGGTCCCCTCGAGCCGACCAATGAACCCTATGCGATCGCAAAGATTGCCGCCATAAAGCTCTGCAGGTATTACAACGACCAGTACGGTACGAACTTCATGTCGGTAATGCCTACAAATCTCTACGGAACAGGCGACAACTTCAATCTGGAAACGGCGCACGTTCTGCCCGCAGTGGTAAGAAAATTTCATATTGGAAGACTGTTGTGCGAAAAGAAGCTTGACGAAATAGCAATGGACATGAAAAAATTTTCTCCCGGCTTTAATCTTGACCTCAACCTCGACCTCAACCTGACTCTCGGAGAACTTGGGATTACTGCCGGCTGCATAAAACTCTGGGGTTCGGGGAAGCCTTTCAGAGAGTTCTTATTCGTCGACGACCTCGCCGCCGCCTGCGTGTTTCTTATCGAGAACTATGACGCGAAGCTGTTTTCTGATATCAACTTTAATAACGGCTCAGGTGAATTCCTGAATATAGGCATGGGCGAAGACCTGACGATCAGAGACCTTGCGATGCTCGTAAAAAAGATTGTAGGATACAGGGGAGATATAGAGTGGGACACCTCGAAGCCCGATGGGGCTCCGAGGAAGTTGCTTGACATCTCAAGGATAAAATCCCTCGGCTGGCATCCGGAGACAAGCCTGGAGGAAGGGATCAGGAAGACGTACGAATGGTATCTGTCGGGCGGCAGGCCTTAGATTGAAATATTCAGGGTTGCTTTGAAAGGAAAAATGAGTTTTGATGAAGAGGCAGGTTTCAGGAACATGGCTATTCACGATTATCAGGCTATCGATAAAGACATTTTGAAGTCAATCCTTGCCAAAGCCTTAAGGATATTGAAGGCTTCTACACGACAGTACTTGTTCATTTCAGACTTGTCAAGCAGTAGGGCAGTGCATATTGAGTAACAATGTTCTTAACGCCTTAAAGTCCCCCGTTCAGGTCGATCACTAATAGTTGATAAATTCAACAACGTCCCCAAGAATTTTACGTTGTGGAGAGTTATATGTCTGATACTAAAGGACTGACACACCGCGTCGTCAAGGGCAGTTTCTGGGCTTTTGCACTCAGGGGTACCGAAAGGGTTTTCCATTTCATCAGGCTGATCATACTCGCCCGCATCCTCTCCCCTGAAGATTTCGGCCTGCTGGGTATCGCCATGCTCACCATGCTGACGATAGAGAATTTCACCCAAACAGGATTTCACTCCGCGCTGATACAAAAGCAACAGGGAACCGAAGAGTATCTGAATGCTGCATGGACGGTGGGGATAGTCAGGGGGGTTATTCTTTTCATCCTGTTAATCCTTAGCGCCCCTTACGCGGCTGAATTCTTCGGAGTGACCCATGCGAAGGCAATGATTCAGGTAATAGGAGTTTCTGTTCTCCTCCAGGCCTTTACCAACATAGGCGTAATCTATTTCCAGAAGAACCTGGAATTTCACAAGCAGTTCCTGTACCAATTGAGCGGAACGCTGGCCGATTTTATTGTGGCCGTCTCAGCCACTTTTGTACTGAGAAGCGCCTGGGCGCTCGTGTTCGGTCTCCTTGCCGGAAATGCGGCACGGCTTATTATGAGCTACGTAGTCCATCCCCACAGACCTCATATCAGCCTTGATATCGGGAAGGCAAAGGAGCTTTTTGGTTTCGGCAAGTGGGTCCTGGGGTCGAGTATGCTCTTGTTCCTGATTACCCAGGGAGATGATATTGTTGTGGGCAAGCTGCTGGGAGCGACGATGCTCGGTTTTTATCAGATGGCATACAGGTTATCCAATGTGCCGGCCACGGAAATCACGCACGTATTCTCTCAGGTGCTGTATCCGGCATACGCAAAATTGCAGGACAATGTCTCCCGGCTCAGAGGGGCGTTCATGAAGGGGCTCCAGGTCATTGCGTTCCTCTCATTTCCCGTTGCCGGCCTCATCTTCATATTAGCCCAGGATTTCACCAAGATATTTCTCGGGGAGAAGTGGATGCCTATGGTCCCGGCAATGCAGGTCATGGCGCTTGCAGGCCTTGTCAGGTCGATAGCAGCCGTATCAGGGAACTTGTTCTATGCTGTGGGAATGCCGGGAATAGATACGAGGCTACAGTTGATACGATGTGTTGTTCTGGCTATCTTGATCTATCCCCTTACGGTGCGATGGGGAATCGTCGGTTCAGCAGTTGCGGTATTTGCCAATATATTAGTAGCGAATGTAGGGTTTGTCTATATAACGCTCAAGCTTTTGCATGCCAGATTCAGAGAATACGCCTCTTCTGTGGGTTTTCCCTTTGCAGGCATGGCGGCCGGTCTCCTCGTCACGTCACAGATGAAGGAGATCTTCGGAGTAGGGATATGGTCATTCATCCTCTATATTTCCGTATTCCTTCTCTCCTATTGTGCAATCGCATACCTGTCGGTGAGGCTGTTCAGTTACGGGATACAAACGACAATAAGGGACAGTATGAGGGCTTTAAGGGGGATTTGAAAGAGGTGGCCCCCAAAAACTGGACAGTCGTATAAGGTGTAAAATACGACAAGCGTAAGGAGGTTACACCGGGATGAGCAAGACAAAAAGGAACAGGTATTCGGCGGAGTTCAAGGCAAAAGTAGCAC